>ULRN01057574.1_pt1 | contig 13668 bp, 8 predicted proteins | sample 1955461 | NCBI WGS metagenome assembly ULRN01 (sample SAMEA4835683, study PRJEB28245) | human gut metagenome | biome: gut microbiome; material: fecal sample | place: Denmark | collected 2008 | reverse complement strand
AATCATCTCGGAATCAGAAGTTGCCGCCATAAGAAAGGCGGCTGATTCTCTCGTCGGAGTCCATGATTTTCGTTCCCTTTCAGGAGTAAAAAAGAAAAAAGGAACAGTCAAAGAAATATTTGACATTTCCGTTTCCCACTCCAAAGAAACCGAAAACGACAGCTTTTCGCTTCTTACGATCAAAATCTGTGCAAATGATTTTCTGTACCTGATGCCGGAGCACATCATTGAATTTCTCATAAAAAAGGGAGTGGATAAAGAAGTACGCTGCAATCCGGCAGGACTTCTCCTCCACTCCATTACCTATCCCGATTCATGTTCCGTTCCCTCTGCCGGGTCCAAGCAGGTTTAAAAAAGCATCGCAACTGTATGAACTGCGAATGCCGCAAGCCATGCGATCACACATTGGCCGATGACAACAAAAAACGCCCATTTTCCGCCAAGCTCCCGCTTGATCGATGCAACCGCAGCCACACAGGGAGTATACAACAGGCAAAATACGAGAAGCGCCGCAGCTCCTGCCGCCGTGATCGTTCCAAGAAGCGCTTCCGTAGTGCCGAACAACACCGTCAGCGTCGAGACAACACTTTCTTTTGCCATAAATCCGGTTACAAGCGCCGTCGATATACGCCAGTCCCCAAACCCAAGCGGTGCGAAAACCGGTGAAAGAGCTCCCGCGATCATTGCCAAAATACTGTCCTTTGAATCTGTCACCATATTCAGGCTTGTATCAAAGCTTTGCAAGAACCAGATCACGATCGTCGCCGCGAAAATAACCGTAAAAGCTCTCTGAAGAAAATCTTTCGCTTTTTCCCACAATAACTGTCCGACATTTTTCATTCCCGGAAGACGGTAATTCGGAAGTTCCATAACAAACGGAACAGGCTCCCCTTTAAACATCGTTCCTTTAAACAAAAGGGCCATGATAATTCCCATAACAATACCAAGAACATACAATCCGATCATCACAAGCGCGGCATAGTCCGGAAAAAATACAGCCGAAAAGAATGCATAGATCGGAAGCTTTGCCGTACAGCTCATAAACGGAGTCAGCAAAATCGTCATTTTCCTGTCTCTTTCCGACGGAAGCGTTCTGCTCGCCATCACCCCGGGAACGGTACATCCGAACCCGACCAGCATCGGCACGATACTTCTTCCCGACAATCCAAGCTTACGAAGCAGCTTATCCATAATAAAAGCTACTCTTGCCATATATCCGCTGTCTTCCAGCAAAGATAAGAAGAAAAACAATGTAACGATGATCGGCAGGAAACTAAGGACTCCTCCCACACCGTTAAAAATCCCGTCAATAACGAGGGAATGAACCGCCGTATTGACTCCCGCGGATGTCATCGCCTGATCTGTGATTTCTGTCAAGTATCCGATTCCCGTTTCCAAAAGCGACTGTAATCCCGCTCCGATCACGTTAAATGTCAGCCAGAATACAATTCCCATAATCGCGATAAAGGCCGGGATTCCCGTATATTTTCCCGTCAGTATGCGGTCGATCCGTTTACTCCTGAGACGCTCTTTACTCTCATGCGGTTTTACAACCGCCGTCTCACACACTTCCGTTATGTAAGAGAATCGCATATCGGCAACGGCTGAAGCTCTGTCAAAACCGCTCTCCTCTTCCGTCTGAACAACGATGTGCTCGAGCATTTCTTTTTCATTCCGGCTTAAATCCAATTTCTCGGTAATCTTTTTATCGCCTTCCATGATCTTGCTTGCCGCAAACCGAAGAGGGATTCCGGCTTTTTGTGCGTGATCATCGATCAAATGCATGACTGCATGAAGTCCTCTGTGGATCCCGCTTTCCGTATCCGCACAAAAATCCTGTTTTTGAGGACTTTCCTGATACTTTGCCACATGCACCGCATGTTTCACAAGCTCTTCGATTCCCTCTCCTTTGGCAGCGGAGATCGGTACAACCGGAACACCGAGAAACTCTTCCATTTCATTTACATGAACGCTTCCCCCGTTTTCCCTCAATTCATCCATCATGTTCAATGCAACGACCATAGGCATATCTAACTCCATCAACTGCATCGTTAAATAGAGATTCCTCTCCATATTCGTCGCATCGACGATATTAATGATTCCTTTCGGCTTTTCATTTAACAAAAATTCTCGTGTAACAATCTCCTCACTGCTGTAAGGAGACATAGAATAAATTCCCGGAAGGTCTGTGATTAATGTATTTTTGTACCCTTTGATCACGCCGTCCTTGCGGTCTACGGTAACGCCCGGAAAATTTCCGACATGCTGCGAAGCCCCTGTCAACTGATTAAACAACGTCGTCTTTCCGCAATTTTGGTTTCCTACCAGGGCAAACGTCAACGTCTCATCATCCTTAAGCGGATTTTCTGTTTCTTTCTTATGGTACTTTCCGCCTTCACCGTATCCGGGATGTGCAGAACGTTTCACCTTGTTCCGTCTTTCTTTCTCTTTTTCTTCTGACTTTATTTCTTTTACTTCTATTTTCTCTGCATCATCCAAACGGATCGTCAGCTCATACCCATGTATTTTCAACTCGATCGGATCGCCCATAGGCGCATATTTTACGACTGTCACTTCTGCGCCCCGTATCAATCCCATATCCAGAAAATGTTGTCTGAGTGCTCCGCTTCCTCCGACAGATAAGATAATTCCTTTCTGTCCGATGCCAAGTTCTTTCAATGTCATAATCTTCACTCCTCATCTTTTAGTAAGCGTCAACTAACATTATAACAGAAAAACCTTAAATTGCGAGATTTTTTTCAAATTATATAATTCGGAATAAGTTCTCATTTTATCTACATATTTTTATATTTTTTGTCACTTTTTAATAAACTTCTGGTATAATTAATCTATATATAACCGTATATAACCAACATATAAGTTTATGCAATGATCAAGAGGAACGTTTCATGAAAACATACAAAAAAAACAATACCGATTCGATCGGATCACTGTCTTTGTCCGATTCGATCTTATCAGGCGCAACTATCACATCACAGCCGGCAGGATACACATTTCCGCATCATCTGCACTCTACAATAGAGATTTATCGTATCATATCAGGCGAATGTCTTATGGATGTCCAGTCGGAAACACTTCACTGCACAAAAGGCGATTTTATTATGATACTGCCGAATATCGTTCACTCTTTTTATCTGAACAAAAAATCTGACTGTACGTTTAAACACGTCCACTTTGATCCCAACATGTTTTCAAATATTATTTTAGAAAACGAAGGCGTTTATCCGATCACATTAATGCATGCAGTTTTATTTTCTTCGCATTTTTATTACCGTTTCTCGGCAGACGACGTAATCGACAGTACATTAGACAAGCTGATCAGCCTTTATACCGACTCTGACGGTCTGTTTCCGGCAGCCAATATTAACATTTCTCTGATCAACTTAATGCTGTACATATTGGATCACACAAAACCGGCCCATCATTTTTCAAACCCGCAGCTCCAGAACAGTTATGTTGCTTACACGCTGAATTATATTGCGGAGCATTATACCGAGAAGATCATACAGGAAGATATTGCGTCACAGCTTCATATTTCTGTTCGCTATTTAAGCAAACTGTTCAAGGCGCATATCGGAATCACTCTCTCCAGCTATATTAACGTATACCGAATCAATCATTCGATCAGCCTGATGCAAAATACAAAACTGTCACTGACCGAAATAGCGCTGCAGTCCGGATTTACAAATTCCCAGCACTATTCTAAAGTATTTCGTGACTGTGTAAATACAACGCCGTCACAATATCGCAAGTCTATATAGATCCTCATATGCCCAAAAGGCATGTTTTGAAATACAAAACAGGGAGTGGTTCATTTTTAACCGCTCCCTGCATTCATATTATAAATATGATATCTTTTTAACGATTTTTATTCCTTTTGAACATTACAGCCACAGCCGCCGACGCTGATATAAGAAGTCCGATCATCCATACAAATACGTTTGCATGATCTCCCGTCTGTACCGCACCCGGTTTTTCATTATTTTCCGGTGTCGAATCTTCCTTCTGTTCTTCAGCTTTCAATGTCTTAAACGTCACTTTTTCTGATTTAACAGATTCATTTCCGGCTGCGTCTACCGCCGTCACTTCTACAAAATATGTAGTCTCTGCTTTCAGATTTGTCAATCCGCAAGATGCTTCTGTAAGAAGTTCTTTGTTCAATTTTACACCGTCAACATATACGTTGTATCCTGCCGCTTCTTTTCCGTCCGCCGCGTTCTTCCATGATGCTTTTGCGCTTGTCTCGGTAATTTCCGAAACTTTTACGTCGACCGGAGCTTTCAATTCCGGAGTCGGTTCGGGATCCGGTTTCTCCTGCTCTTTCAAGTCTTTGATTGCTTTTTCAAGCGCTTTGTTCGCATCATTTACTTTTGTCTGATCTGCTTTCGGATCACTGTTTACTTTCTGTGCGGCTGCCAAAGCTTCTTCAAGCGCTTTTAAAGACTCTTCCGTATACTTGTCTGTCTCGTTCAAAAGAGCGGATGCTCTTTCAATATTCGCCTTCAGCGCTTCTTTGTCAACAACAACTTTCTTTACTGTTGTAAATTCAACTTTTTCTGATTTTGCCGACTCTTCTCCGTCTGCGTCTACCGCCGTCACTTCTACAGAGTAAGTCGTTCCGTCTTTCAAGCTGCTTACGTTATATGTTGTCTCTGCAATAAGTTCTTCATTCACTTTTGTTCCGTCAACATATACGTTGTATCCTGCCGCTTCTTTTCCGTCCGCCGCATTCTTCCATGATACTTTTGCGCTTGTCTCGGTAACTTCCGAAACTTTCACGTCAACCGGAGCTTTCAATTCCGGAGTCGGTTCAGGTGCAGGTGTTCCGCCTTCGTTAAGATAAGTAATGATCGGTGTCACATGAACAGACGGCTTTGTAGGATTTCCGTTTGAAATTGCCGCAACACGGATATAATCTCCGCGTTTCACTTCAATCTTATCAAACGCTTTCCAGTCTTTTGCCTGAACTTTACTCTGTTCAAGAATAACACTTTGCTTTTCTTCATCATTTACTAACAGTTTTAATGTTACTGTTCCGCCGCTGTTTCCGTTTTGTCTCAAATACGGCTCGTCATCTTTTACATGGAATGATACTATTCCGTCTTTCGGCACTCTATACGCCATAGCAGTAGAAATTCCTGTGCTCGGTGGAGCGGAAAGAAGACCGTGCGTTGCTTCTGTCGGTTTTGCGGAATGGCTTTGCTCGTCGATTCCCGGACCGTAGTATGTATTTACCATCCAGTTCGGATACTGACTGTCATACTCTTTTATCTCCGTCCACTCTCCTGATGCCGCTTTCTTCTGACCAAACCATACATTTCCCTGCTGCGGTCCTGCATAATCCAACGCCCAGTTATATGTATTTTTCTGCTTGATCGTGTAATCGTTCGTCTTACCGTCTTCCGCCGTGATCCTCATTGTCATGGCATCTGCGATATTTTCCTGATCTTTCAACGTTTTTTCACCGCTTACTACAGATACTTCCGCTGTTTCAGCCGCTTGAACATTTCCTTTCAGCTCGCCTGCCGTTGTCGGATTCTTCTCTGTAAACGGCACATAGATCGTTTTGTCTTTCACTTCATAATATGCAGACTTCAGTTTATTATCCGAACTTGCAACTACCGTATATACAACAGCCTCTTTTCCTTCACAGGAAACGGTTACTGTCATGCCGCCTTTAATGATATCTGCATTTTCCAACGGCTTGCCGTCTTTTGACTTAACAGTGATCGTCACTCCCGTATCTACAATCGAATCTTTGCAAAACTGTTCTACTGTTGTATTTTTCGGTATATCGCTGATCGTCTTTGATTCCTGATCGATTTGATAAACTACGGAACGAAGAACGAGATCTCCGATCACATCGCTTTCCGCAGCTCCGATTTCCGGCGTCGCCGTAACTGCATGTCCGAAGAAATCGTGATCGATTGAATAACCGTTACGGTCAATCACTACTTTTCCTTTATTGATCGCCGGCGAATTTTCCGCCAGTTTAAATCCATCAAAAACGGTTATTTCCGTCGGATCTTCATGCCGTCTTGCCTGTTTGTCTTCTGCAGCTTTTACCGGACCTGACGCTGCGTCTGCAAGAACCGGAGTTCCTTTTTCCACTTTCACAGCAGCCTTATCATCCGGATAAGAACTTACATTATAAAACAGATTGTTGGAATAAACTTTATTATTACGCGGATTCCAGTTTGTAATCTGCGCCGGCTGCTCTCCGTCAAAATAGAAAATATTGTTTTCCATCGTAACCGGGCCGGAATCTCTGTACCAGATCGACCGGATTCCTTCTTTGATCACAAATGTGTTATTGTACACCTGTGTATTTCCTGCGTTTCCTGCCGGATCAAGCGGTCCCATATCTTCATGTACGCTGATGTTATAACGGAACGTATTATTGATCGATTCGCCTCCGCAGAACATAATCGTACTTGCCGTATTTCCGTGGCTGTAATTATATTGATAATTTGTACCGTCTCCATAATCTGCATCCCACGGCTGTCCGTCTCCGTTTCCTTTTGAGGCATTTAACGTCTTAAAACATTCATTATATTGGAACACCGCATTTTTACATTTCCACGGCCAGATACCTGCCGCGACTCTTCCTCCTGTATGCGTCTTTCCGTTTGGATTTCCGTTTGCGTCAAGCTGTGGCTGCGGATCTGTATAATCTGTCGTATTAATCTGAGCCGCCGCATTTTCCGATACATTATACTGGATGACCGGTCTGTCGATATACATTGTCGTGATCGCGTCTCCGCCGACATTATTCAAATAATTGTTCTGGATCACAACGTCTGAGGACGCGTATGTTTTCATCGTCTCATCACTTAAAGCGCCGCCGTTGAATTTTGCCCATTCATATGTATATCCGACCGCAATTCCCCAACGGTTTACCGTATCAAGATAGCAGTTTTGTATCGTCACATCATTATATCTGGCAATTCCCGTCGCGCTCTCGTTCTCCGGCTTTTCAACAATAAAATAAATACCGCCGTTTGTCATATGTTTATTGTAAACATTGCCTGTCACATCATGGATATACAGATCGTTCAATACGATATGGTCAACCGTTCCTTTGTTTTTTGCAACTCCGGCAACGCCTGTCCTGTCCATGCATTCCGCGTCATTGTATTTATAATTTTTATCTTTCTCTGCATCTGTTGCGGAATCCCGGTCATTTGTAATCTCCAGTCCTTCGATTTCGATATATTCTACATCTTTCAGCAAAATAGACGAAGATACTGTTCCGTGCCACTTATGGTTCTGATTGTCAAGTTTGTGCCCGTAATTTAATTCCCATTGTCCATGACCGTTTGTATTGATCTGAGGACGTCCGTCTTTCTCATCCCCATATGTAGAAATTTTAATAGGAGCGTTTTCACTTCCGCTTCCTTTAATATGAAGCGCCTGATCCTCAAACACCGATCCGTTTTTCAAAAGAACTCGGTCTCCCGCTCCGAGCGTAAGATCATTTACTTTGTTCAGTGTCTGAAATGCTTTTCCTTCAGAAAGTCCGTCGTTTGTATCTTTTCCGTTTTCAGAATCGACATAATACGTCTTTCCCTGACTGTTTTCTTCTGCCTGCACCGCCTCTGTCGGCATCATCGATCCGACAGTCGTTCCGACAAGCAAGAGCGCGAGCATTCCGCTCACCCATTTCTTCTTCATACTTTTCTCCTTCCCACCTGATACAATCTCCAAAGCGCCTCTTTATATTCCCGGTCATATGCCGGCGCCGCCTTGACTGTTATCGTTTTAAATGATCCAAAGTAAAACGATCAACTGCTTCCAAATCACCGCTTACTTCTAAATCTTCTGTCATCTGAGCGATCATGGCATCATATTTTTTCTCACGCAGTTCTCTCTCAACCGCAATGCGCGCAGTTTCCAAATCAGCCTTTTCCCCGTCGTCTTGAAAAACCCATTCTCCCTGACTGTAATATTCGGCTACTTCTTCTTCGGTCAGATCCATTCCTTTTCTGTCAGTATCATTACAGTAAATTTCTTTATACATACTGATCTCATACTGCATATAAAGGTCAAACGTGTATTCTTTCAGACCGTAGATGACTTCTCCGTCTTCTACCTTTTTCTGCCTTTTTGCATTTTCCTGCTTCCACCGTTTTTCAATCGCCGCAAAGCTTCCGTCGGATACATCGCCGTATTCTTCCGCCAGATCATACACCGCATGAATATACTTGATCTTTTCCACCGTGTGATCCGCTAAAATCTCATATCCATATTGTCCTTCATAGCTTTGCTCCCAAAAATCTTCACCGTACAAAGCGTCATACCGCTTTTGGATCTCCATCTTCACATCATATTTTACAAGATCCATACAAAGCTGATATTCCTTTGATCCAACTTTTTCTTCTCCGATTTTCAGATCGAAACGATTCTTTCGGTAAACCGCACTCGCCGCCGTAAATATAACCGCCGCCGAAAGCGCTCCGGCCACTGCCGCGCCGATCCAAAAATGTCTGCCGAATTTCCGTCTGTCTGCTGAGAAATGCTGATTTTCATTTTTCATAATGTCTGTCTCCCTGCAAATGAACAGCTTTAAATTATCATAACAATTCCCTGTTATTTCTTCTCGTTCATTTTTGCATATTCATCAAGTCTTTTTATCTAATTCGGAACTACGCCTCTTTTCTGTACCCGTTTTATTATATACGCCCCGACAAGTCCTGATACGATTCCGACGATGATCCCGCCCAAAATATCCGTCGGATAATGAACGTACAGATACATTCTGGAAAACGCAATCAAAACAGCCACAGCACAGCTTATTTTCCAAAGTTTCTTCTCTCCTGCAAAATACAGCGCCGCAACCGCTGTAAACGATGCCGCCGTATGTCCCGAAGGAAAAGAAAAATCTTTCGGCGCCGTGATCAGCAGCGAAATCCCTTCTTTTACATCAAACGGGCGCGTGCGGGCAAATATATTTTTCAAGATCCCGTTGCATAACACAAGATCGACAATAAGCGCAGCCGCAACGATCGCCCCGCTTTTTCTCGTCTTCGGAAATGCCAGCAGAACAGCCGCCAGTATAATCCACAGAGCGCCCGCGTCTCCAAGATGTGTGACCGCTTTCATAATTTCGTTTAAAATCGTCGTCTGCAGCGTCTGCAGCCAATCTAAAAATTGTAATTCAAATACCATTTGTTTCTTCCTCCGTGCCTTTTTCCTTTCACTCTTCTGTCTTTATATATTTCGTCTTGCGATTGCCGCAGTCATCGCTGTCTCGATGCTTTTCCCGGCAATCAGTTCAAAATACTCGCAGTGTTTCTTACAATATGTCACCGCAGCACGCTCGCACACATTATCTATTCCTGTTATTTTTTTGACAAAAGAAGATGCAGATGAGACTTCTTCCACCTCGTTGAGCATTTCCGCCGAATATGTCAAAAACGGAACTTTATACTTTTCCGCCAGCGAAACAACGGCAGGTTCTTCTTTCTTTAGATCAATACTTACAAGCGCTTCCATCTGATTCATATCCAGATGATTCTTTTTCAAAATTTCTAAAAGACCTTTTTCTAAAAGTTCTTCTGAAATTCCTTTCCTGCATCCAAGTCCGACAATAATATTTTTCGGCTTTAAAAGAAGTGTATTTTCATCTATCGCAGGAAACGAATCTGCAAGAATGACCCGATACCGATACTTCATTACTTCTTCTATCGTATTACATATGCAAACTTCATCCGAAAACATCTCTTTTGAATTTTTTACGGCATTTTCTGCATGATCGCCTTGCGCATAAATTCCGATCAATTCGCCGTCAAGCACCGCTGCGGAAATTCTTTTTGCCGCCTCTCTGTCCGTAATATACAATGCATTTTTTTTTGCAAATACATCAGCCGCAAACTTTTTTCTCACATCTGTAGCAGTCGTATGCACACTGACAGCGCCTAGCAGATTTGCTATCTGATCCGCGAGCTCTGCCGCTCCTCCCACATGACCGGACAACAAAGGGATCACATACTGCCCGGCTTCATCCGCCACGACGACAGCCGAATCCGTAAATTTATCTTTCACATAAGGCGCAATATACCGAACTGCGATCCCTGCCGCACCGATAAATAAAAATGCCCACTTTCCCCAGCGTTCCCGAATCAAATCTTCCTTTTTTTTCGGAAGTTGCTTCACCCCGCCTTCTTCTCCCATAACATACTTTGCAGGGGCATATCCTTCACAGATATACCCCTGCATCTTTAATTTCCTATATATGTATCGATTCTGCTTCGTTCCTCTTTCTGTAAAACTGAATATGACTACTTTCGCAATACCGCCCGTCATCACAACCTCCCGATCTTCTGCCTGACTTTTATAAAATAGTACAGATGATTCTTTGCCGAACCTTTCGGCAGCTCTCTGTCAAGTATAGCATAATCGGAACAGACTGTTCAACTTCTCGTTATATAAGGTAACAAGTTCAGCCATACAGATGGCCGCCCGTTTATGAGTAAAACAGTGGCATCAGCCGCCATAAGCATGCAGTGCGGTTTTACGAATGACGCAGACTGAACTGTTACTATATGAGACTTTCCCTGAAAATATCGATAATTTCTGTTCGATCCAGTTTCTTGTACCCGGTATCGAATACGATCGTCACATCCGCAATCCCTTCTATCATCTCTTCTGTCACCCCAAGTTCTGACAGATTCATAACAAGCCCCAGCTCTTTCATCCAGCTTTCCATAGCTGCCAGACCTTCTTCCGCAATTTCCCGATCTTCTTTTTCCGAAGCATCCACGCCCCATACATTTACCGCAAACCGTTTGAATTTTTCAAGACCATACGGCATAATATGACGATAATACGGAAGTGAAACTGCCGCCAATGTCATCCCATGCGTCGCGTTTGTATATCCGCCTACTGCCTGTCCGAGCATATGAACCATCCAGTCTGTCGATTTTCCGCATGCGACAAGCGTGTTAAGCGCCCATGTTGCCGTCCACATAATATTGCTTCTCGCTTCATAATCCTGCGGGTCTTTATTTGCGATCTTACTTGAATGAATCAGAGAACGCATCAAGCCTTCACTGATATAATCGCTCGTATTATCATCTGTATCTGAAAAATATTGTTCGCAAATATGATTAAAAATATCATAAATTCCGGCAGTCATCTGATAATGTGGCAGTGTCATTGTAAAACGTGGATTCAAAATCGAAAATCTGGGCATAATCTTCTCATCTTCAAACACATGCCCGATCTTCTGCTTCGTCTTTTCGTTCGTAATAACCGATCCCGCATTCATCTCCGATCCTGTTCCAACCATAGTCAGAACACAGCCGACCGGAACGATCTCACAATCAGGCTCATCAAACCGCACAAAATATTTCTCCCACGGATCTTCCGTGCAGTTCACTGATACAGACACCGCCTTAGAATAATCACATACCGATCCGCCGCCTACCGCAAGCAGCAGATCTGCATTATGATTTCTGGCAATCTTAATTCCTTCATATAATTTTGCCAAAGTCGGATTCGGCATAACCCCGGCAATCTCAGCGATATTTTTTTCATTCTTTTTTAATATATTTATTACTTTATCATAGATTCCGTTTTCTTTAATAGAACCCGCACCGTAAACAAGTACAACATTTTTCCCGTATTTAGGAAGCTCCTCATTCAAAAAATCAAGGGAATCTTCTCCGAAATAAAGCTTCGTAGGATTGCAGTAAACAAAATTTCCGTTCATATCACATCGTCTCCTTTTCATTTATCTCATTATCTTCTCTTGATATCATACTCCTTTCCCCCTGCTTCATGTCAAGTGTTTCTTCCTGCATCCGGGGACTCTAACATCAGCCAGTTGCCCCGAAATTTCCTCATCAAATTCCAATACCAGGCTCCTGCCAGATCTAACTCTTGAACGAGTTTCCATTTTGCCTGAATACTTCTGACGTCTTCAAACCAGACAACATGATCCATGCCGCTTTTCTTATATGTAAACCACGGACTTTGGGCAGTCTGCGCATACCGGATCAACGCGCCGTTTTCAACAGCAAGATCCACTGCCTGCACATTTCCGATCGTCTGAGCCCTTGTAACTCCTCTCTCATAAGGAAGCTGCCAGTCATATCCATAGTTTGGTATCCCCAAAATCAATTTTTCCGCCGGGATCTGGCTAAGAGCATACTCGACAACTTGACGTACTTTATCAAGCGGTGCGACAGCCATCGGAGGTCCGTACGTATACCCCCACTCGTAAGTCATTAAAAAAACGTAATCCGCGTTCTCCCCGATCAGTCTGTAATCCGCCCCTTCTACAAGAAGCCCTCTCTGTTCGTTTGACACCTTCGGCGGAACTGCCACAGATACCGTATATCCTTCCGGTCTTAAAAGTTCTCTCATTTTCCCGATAAACGCAGCATACTGAACTTTATTTTCAGGCAAAACATATTCAAAATCAATATTGACTCCCGCAAAGCCCCGCCTTCTTACTTCAGCAGTCAACTGTTCCAAAAGCCTTTCCTGTACCTCGACATTTTCCGTAAGCACTTTTACAAGCTGATTATTAAAAGCTCCTTCCGAAAACGGCGTAAGAACCATGATCGGTTTTGCTCCGTGACGCCATGCGGTCTCTATCATCCAAAGATCGTCTTGCAAAGGCGGAACCAGATTCCCTTCAAATGTAAAACCATAAGAAAATACAAGAAGTTCTTTTAACGCAGGAAACGACTGTTCTAAAATTTCTTTATCTATAAAAGGATAAGCATATCCGCCGATCGTTTTCCCTTTTGCCAATTCAGGCTGTGTACTTTCCTCTGCCTGCCCCTCATCAACTTCCAACAAAAGAAGCGCCTGCCCGGGCACGATCTGATTTTTGTCTTTTAGCTGATTATCATAAACGATCTTCCAAACGGGCACGCCAAATTTTACCGCAATGCCGGACAACGTATCTCCTTTTTCCACAACATAGATCAATAATAAATCACCCCCGTAACAAAAGACTATGCTTTTGCCCGAGGGATTATACTTCTTTCTCTTTCTTCTTTTTCAAATTGCCTGCCCGTTTCTGCAAAAATTTTTCCAGAAGCGCATTGATCTCTCCGCCCAGCAATATAATGTACATACATCCATACAGCCAAAGCATGATCAAAATAATCGTCGTCAAACTTCCGTACATACTTGTAAAGCCTTTAAACACATCAAGGTATACCGAAAAAAAGAACGACAAAAGCAGCCATCCGCATGCCGTAAACACCGCTCCCGGAAGCTGTTTGCGAAGAGTTGTCTTTGCCATATTTCTCCTGTTCGGAAGAAAACGGTACACAAGATCCCAAAAAACAGTCAACACGACAAATGTAACAAACGTCCTGATCCGAATAATAAATTCGACAACTTTGCTTAAAAACGGAATGTGCTCATATATCATCACGCTGATCCTGTTTCCGAATACAGATAATACAAGGGAGCTTACGATAGCCAATAGGAATATAACTGTATAAAACGATGCTCTTATCCTCAGATAAAAATAATTACGCGTCTCCATATTCTCACAGATGCTGTTTAATCCCGATGTGACAGACAGAACGCCTTTCCCCGCTGACCAAAGCGCTACAACAATCGTAACCGGAACGATCGTTCCTGACTGAAAATATACTTGAGATACGATCGAACGTATCATGG
>ULRN01007606.1_pt1 | contig 13800 bp, 9 predicted proteins | sample 1955461 | NCBI WGS metagenome assembly ULRN01 (sample SAMEA4835683, study PRJEB28245) | human gut metagenome | biome: gut microbiome; material: fecal sample | place: Denmark | collected 2008 | reverse complement strand
GTAATTGACGAAATCCAGCTTGCCGCCGATTACGGCTCCGCCGCCGTTGGGGCGGATATTGTCGTTGATGCCCAGAGGCAAGACGGACATACTGGCGGCTGTGGTGAACTTGTAGAAGCCGTAGGCGGCAGTCTCGTCCGTCCATGTGTCATCGCTGACCACGCCTCCCCAAAGTTCTTTGCCGAAGGCATCCTGCGGAGCCCGCAGCGGAGCCCTCGGTTCGACGGACAATGGCGTGATGCCGCCCTGATGCACCGTCCTGAACGGTGAGCGCATGGCGTTTTCCGGCAGCATTGCCTTGAAGAGCAGCGGACAGGCTTCTTCTGCCGCCAGGTTCATCTTGAGTCTCTGGAGGGGTGAAGTCTTTTGGGCAGCCGCCTGTTCCGGTGCCGGAGCTGACGAAGGCAGACCCAGGTCAATGCCTTGCGCACTGGTATTCACGGACAGCAACAGCATGGCAGCGGTCGCTGTGGTGGAAATAAGATTCTTTCTGTTGTTCATGAATGAATGTGGTGTACAAAGATAATGTGATGGTATGTATTGATAGGATAATGAGTGAAAAATGCCACACCCGTTGTCTTCTTGCGGATGTGGCATTTGTTATGTCGGGTCATCCGGATTGCCACGGAGGCTTTACCTTATGATGACTTTCTGGTCGTTGATGATGTATGAACCGTTCTTCAGCGTCTTCAGTGTCTTCATTCCCTTGCCCACGAGCTTGCCGTCGGTGGTGTAGACATCGTATGAAGAAGCCTTCAGCACATCCTCTACGGAGTCGATGCTTGTGGTGATGGCTGTGGCGATGGTAGCCTCAGACTCACCGTCGGCGAATATTGCCGTAACGGAATAGATGTAGGTCGTGGTAGGTCTCAGGTTGTCGTCGGTGAAGCTGAGCTTGTCGGCATCCACCTGGGTCAGCAGCTTGCCGTCGCGGTAAACGCGGTAGCCGATTACCTTGCCTGATGTCACCTCATACTTGAAGTCGTCGAGCTGGAAGAAGAAGCAGTTGCTGCTCACCGTGTTGTGGTGGATGGCGAAGCGCTTGGCGCCCTCAGGAATCTCAACGTTCACTTCCTCCCATGTGCCCTTGCTTATGGTATGGGTCTCGCCCACCTTCACGAAGTCCTTGACGGCGGTTCCGCCGGTAGAGTACAATACGTCGAATGTCTCAGGGAACTTCTCTTTTTCAGAGTTGTTGTTGGCGGCATAGAATGATATCGTCTGCTTGTTGCCGCTCAGTTCAGGACTGATGAGCCAGTCGTCGGAATCATAGAACACGTCTGTCGTTGAGTTGCCGCTGTACTTGTAGAATGCAGCGAGGTATTTGTTTCCTCCGTGAGGCTTCAGCGTCGGTATGGCATCGTATGCGTTCTCCGGAACCCAGTTGTTGAGCGGTTCGGCAAGGATGAATCCGAATCTCGTGTACTGTTTAGGATATTCGAATCCGTTGAATATACCTCCGTTTTGGGCATCCTCAGGTGTTGAACCGAGGTCGGTGGTCCATGCGCCGAAGTTGTTCGTCGTCCATGATTCGTAATTCTCGAAGCTTTCCTCCTCGTTGAAAATCGTTTCCGGCACGGCGCTCCATGTCACGTCCACGAAGCCGTCGGCGTTCTGCACGGCGCTGACGCTTGCCGGACGCGGCTTGTTGGAAACGTTGAATGCGAGGGTGGCAGACTTGGAGTTGTTGTCCATGTTGAGGTCGCTTTCGTATTCCACCTCGGCCTTCAGTTCGATGCTGCTTGATTCGTGCAGCACGGTAGATGCAAAGTTGAGGTCGTATATTCTGGAAGCGAACGGTTCGAGCTCCTTGGTCTCCACCTTGCTGTCCACGAGCTCATCGCCGGCAAAGAGCTTCACGGTGAAGTCCTTGGCCTTAGCGCTGCCGTAGTTGCTCACTTTCACGCTTACCTTGGCGTTCTCGCCCTTCTTTATCATTGCGGGAGCCGTGAGGCTTTCCAGTGAGAGGTCGTTTTCATACACGTCGCGTACGTAGATTTCATCCATGTAGACTATCTCGTCGGCATTTGCCGTACATGTAATCTTCACCATGATGTATGGCAGGGAAGCATACTCAGGCTTCAGACTGATGGACTCGCGAACCCACTTGCCGGCATCCTTCGATGCGTCGAAAGTCTTCAGGTCGTCTTCGGTTCCGTCCGGTTTCCTTACGGAGATGTTTATCTTGGCGTTGGAACCGGCAGAAGCCTTGTGGCAGAAGATGAATGTAGGGTTCACCGCTCCGGCAAGACTTATCTTGCCCGTACCGAGCGTGCCGAAGCCCTCGTCGCTGCTGCTGAGCATGCCGAAGCATGCGCCGTCGCCGTCGGAAGAATCCTTCATCATGCCGATCTGGAAATTGTCTGTGGCTGTCCACCACATGCCGTATGATAGATTACCGCCAGTCACGCTCTCGGCGAACGGGATGCTGTATGGTTTGCCCACGATGACAGCCGGGGTTACGCCGAACTTGCTCTCGCCGGCCTCGTTTACTGCTGTGACGGCGTATTGCATCATCTGCTGTTCGCCCTCATTGGTGTTGCATGCCTTGTCATACTGCATCGTTCCGGCAGGAACCTCAGCCGCAAATGCAGGAGCCACACCATATTCTCCCTTCTCCAGCGTGTAGATGTTGTGCTTCAGTGTCTGCTTGTCCACAAATCCTCCGTTGGCACCCTCTTCAGCGTCGGTCCATGTGATTCTCACGGACGATGTGTTGTCGAAGGCATTCAGTTCTGGAACAGCTGGAGTGTCGACACCTACGTATACAGTGGCAGGAGGAGTGCTGATGCCTTCGCCGCCGGAGCTGTACATGGTCACGGTGTACGTGTTGTTGCCGTTCTTCGGCGACTCGTCCACGTATCTCTGGTTAGAACCCGGAGCCACGTTGGTGAGTTCCTTGATTATCTCGCCGTCGCGCCTTATCTTGGCGGTCATGCTGCCGGTAAGGGTAGTGCCGTCAATGGCCTTGGTAGGAGCCTTGAAGCTGATGAGCGCCTGCTTGGCACCCTTGTCTCCGGCGATGACAGACAGGTCGGTGGCTGCCGCAGGGGCGCTGGCAGACTTTCCGGCGCTGATGCTGATGTCGTCGAGATGGAGCCAGAACTTTCCGGCATCGCTCACGGCGTGGAAGCCGATGTAAACCTTGCCGTCCTCTGTCGGGGCGATGTCATAGCTGTATTCGGTGAAATCCCTCGGCGGAAGGTCGGTGGCTGGCATAAGCTCGTTTGTCATGCCGGCAACGGTGTTGCTCGAACCGTATTTCACTTCGAGTCTCTCCATGAAGGCAGGAGTGGTGGACTTAGCCTTGAACTTCACCGTATATGTCTTGCCCTTTTCCATCCTGACAGGAGATGTGATGAACCAGTCGTCGGCCTTCTTATTGTCGTTGTATTCGTAGAAAACCTCTCCGTTCTCGTCATCGTCTACGGTGTGTCCCCATGTCTTGCCGTCCTTGTTGTTGTCGATGATGGTGAAGTATGACATGGCGGACTTGTTCTCGAAATCCTCGCTGTATGGCGGAACGATGGCTTCGCCGAATACCTTTTCGCCGGTCTTCGCCTCCTTGCCGGTCATCCTCGCGTTGCATGCCTTCACGCCGTAGGAGTATGCCTGGATGTTCTCGTCGGTGATTTTCTCGCTGAAGCTTGTGGCGGTGAGGTCCTTGGCAACCTCCACGGCTCCGGGATAGCGCACCACGCTGTATTTTATGTCGCCGAGGTAAGCGCCGTTGACGCCTGCCGTTACGGCTTTCCATGAAAGGGTTACGTTGCCGTCGTCGGTGATGTCGAACGTCAGGTCCTCCACTGCCTTCGGTGTGTCGTAGCCCACGTAAGCCTGTGTCTTGGCGGTCTTGCCTTCGCCCTCGGAGTTGGATGCAGTGATGCAGAAAGCCTTCATGCCGTCCTCGCTGCAGGTCACGTCCTCAGTGATTGTGGCGCCAGGCGTGCCGCTGCCGGTCTTGAGTGTCGTCTTGCCTTCGGATATGGTGTAGGTCAGGGAGCCGGTCAGGTTCTCGCCCTTCAGGTTCTTGACAGGCAGCTTGAATGATACCTTGCCGCTCAGACTGCCGTCGGCAAACTCTGTCTTCAGCTCGCTTGCCTCTGCCGGTGCGCCTTCGGTGTATGTCTTCGGCAGGGTGAGGAGGGAGATGGCGTTTTGGTTTGTGAATTCTCCTACCAGTTCCGCCGCACCCGTCGTCAGGTTCACGGTGTAGAGGTTCGCATTGTCGTTGGCGTCATAGCATGCCCAATAGAACACGCCTGTGGCTTGGTCTATCTCGCCGCTCTGTATCTGATAGGTTCCCGCCTGGTCGAGAATCTTAACGCCGGTGGCTCCTATCTTGGTCTCCTTCGCCGTTTGGGTGTCAATCTTGTAGAGGTCGCCCGCCATGTCGATGCCATACAGCACGTTGTCGGCGGTGATGCCGAGCGCCACATACTGGTTCTTCAGTGCTCCGATGGTGGTTCGTGTCTTGTTGGGATAGTCGGCGATGCCGAGCTCTATTCCGTCATTTTCCTTGTTGAAGAACGTACCGTATACCGTGCCGTCCTTTGCCGTGGCGGTCTCAGAGGCAACCATCGTCAGGTCGTCGAGTTCTGCCATCTCTTCAAGTTCCCATGTGTCCGTGTTGAACTTGTATAATGATGCAGATGTGTAACCGTAGAAGTCGATGTAGTTCACGAGATACAGCTTTCCGTCAACGATAGCACCGCTGCCGTTCGGCTTGATGTAGCTGTTGAGGCCCAGAGCCTCTACGGCGATATTGCTGCCGGCATAGAATCTGTAGAATCCGTATGCCATGTTGTCGGTAGTCCATGTATTGTCGATGATGACGCTTCCCCAGAGTTCCCTGCCGGGGATGTTTGCCGGCGCTCTCAACGGCACTTTCGGTTCGAGGGTCATGGGAGCGGTGATGCTGCCCGTGCGCACACGTGTCAGCCCCGGCAGATTGTTGTTGCCGGCCACCCTTGCCCTGTAGAGCAGCGGATGTTTCGCCCTGTTTGCCATTTCCTTCTTGTGTATGGCAGCAGGAGTCTGCTTCTCGGCTTTGTTCAGAACGGATGCCGGTACAGAACTGCGCATACCCAGTCCGATTTTCTGTGCTTCTGCTTTCATTGGCAGCAACAGCATGGCAGCCGTAGCTCCAGTGATGATGAAGTTAAGTTTGTTGTTCATAGGCAAATAGTGTTATTACGAATAATGTTAGCAATGCTTTGGCAATGATTGCAAATATAGACAAAATTAGGAAAAACACCGAGCGAAATGAAATGTATTTTTAGATAAATATGTAATTATGGACGTAAAGGTATAAAATCAACCAAAATGCAGCGATTTTCACCTTATATATATAATAAAAAAATAAGGCAAAGTGGAAGTAAAGCAATGGTATACCGATAGAATAGCTATGCTATACTGCCGGTATACCTATGCTGCACCTTTGGTACAAGGGTGCTGCACCTTTGGTACCAGATAGCTGCACTCCTTTGGTACCGTTTTTTCGTTTTGTTTACAGCGCTTCAAGTTTCTTGTTTTCCCATAATATATATTGTAGGAAGATAATATTGCTGCATTGCGCTCTGTAAGCCTGCGGCTACAGAGCTTAAATCAAAAAACGCTCACGGACTATCACGGATGTCCCACCACGGAGTCTTTTACACGGATCCGTTTTTTGATTTTTTCTTTTTGATTTATATCTTGATTTTCTTTTTGATTGTTCCTTGGCAGGACAAGGGGATTTTAGACGGATTTTGCAAGTGGCGGCACTTGCTTTCCTTAGGGCAATATATGTTACAAGATAACTGCATATAAAAGGACAATCTGAACCTAAGCAGCCGCAAGCTGTAACGCTTGCAAATCCGTTTAGAATCCCTTTGCATCAAAAGAAAAGGTCAAAAAAAATCCGTGGTCAAAGACTCCGTGTGCATCGGTGCAATCCGTGAGCTTTTTTTGACCTTCGTCCTGTAGCCGTAGGCTCACAGGACGAATTATGGCAAGGCTTATCTATATTCAGATTCTAATAATATATATTATTACGAGATGGTAGGGTATAGGATAAACAAGATAGGATAGATTTACCCTCACACTTACCCTCACCATGTTTTAGACTGATAACCAAACAGTTAAATCGAAAAGTGAGGGTGTGAGGGTAAATAAATAAAAACTTTTTTTTTATTGTAAATAGGAATTGACTTGGCCGATAATGGCAGATTTGCCGACTTGTCTACTCGCCTTCTTGCCTACTCGTCTTCTTGTATCCCGAAGCCAGCCTTCTTCAGGTCGTCCCAGAAGCGGGGATAGGACTTGGTGACCACTTGCGGGTTGTTTATCTTTATGCTGCCGAGTTTCAGCGCGATGGGGGCGAAGGCCAGAGCCATGCGGTGGTCCTCGTAGGTGTCGATGACGATGTCGGCGTCGGGGGTGCAGCGCGTGCCGTCCCATATCAGTTCAGAACCGTCGCCGTCGCTTATCACGTAACCCAGCTTCCTCATCTCCTTCTTCAGCGCCTCAATGCGGTCGGTCTCCTTGATGCGGAGTGAGGCGAGGCCCGTGAAATGGAACGGAACGCCCATCATGGCGCAGGTTACGACGAAAGTCTGGGCGAGGTCGGGCTGGTTGATGAAGTCGTAGTCGAGTCGTGCGGAGTGCATGCCCGTCTTCTTGAGCGTCACGGTGGTGTGTTCCCCTCTGTTCCTGTTGCCGAAGACGGTGCGTATACCGAGCATGTTGAAGAGGTATTTTGCCACGGAGTCGCCCTGCAGCGAACCGTCCATCAGTCCGTTCAGTTCCACTTCCGCCTCCCTGTCGTCGGTGAGGGCGGCTATTTCATACCAGTATGAGGCAGCGCTCCAGTCGCTCTCGATATAGTATCTTATAGGCTTGTAGGGCATGGGCTTCACCTCGATGGTGTCAGGTCCGGTCCAGTCAGCCTCCACTCCGAAGTCGCGCATCGTGCAGAGCGTGAGGTCAACGTACGGCCGCGATATGATGTCGCCGCATAGCTTCAGTGTCAGTCCTTCTTTCAGCTTCGGTGCGATCATGAGCAGTGCGGAGACGAATTGCGAACTCATGTTCCCCTGAATGTCGAGCATGCCGCCGTTGAGTTCCTTTCCCGTTATGCGCAGCGGCGGGAAGCCTTCCTTTTCCACATATTCTATTTCGGCCCCGAGACGGCGCAGCGCATCCACGAGGATGTGGATGGGACGGTGTTTCATTCTCTCCGTGCCGGTTATGGTATGCGTGCCGGGTGTGACGGCGAGGAAGGCGGTCATGAAGCGCATCGCCGTGCCGCCGGCCTTGATGTCGATTGTTTCGGGCATGTTCCACAGGGCGTTCACGATAACCTCCGTGTCGTCGCAGTCTGACAGATGCTCCGGCAGTATTTCGCCGCCCGAGAGAGCGTAGATTATCAATGCTCTGTTGCTGATGCTTTTTGATGAAGGCAGGTCTATGTCGGCAAGGAGTCGTTCCGGTGCAGTTATGTTATATGTCATAATATTTATTTAAAGCTTGTAGTATTATATCTATAGGCGTGGCATCCGACGGAATGTCTGCGGATGTCCGATTCTACTTGCAAAAGTAGCAAATAATCCTTGTCCCCACAAATTTAGTCGGTTAAATCCCGACCTCTGTGCCGGCTTTATGACGAGGCTTGCTCGGGCAGGTGAGGGATGGAGTGTCGGGTGTAATGTGGAAAAAGCAAAAAGGCGGCTTCCCCCCTTGTTTCATGAGGAAACCGCCTTGGATATTCATGTGTGATATTAGCCTTGGGTTGTATGCTGCCGGTTGCTCCTTGTTGATTGGTCAATCAATGGAGTGAATGTATGCAGCCTATTTGATGATATTGCTGAAGACGAACTGCACGTCCTTGATCTTCGTGGTATAGTTGTCTACGCTCTGGCTCTCAGGATATACCGGTGAGCCGGTGAGCCATACGGGGTTGCCCTTCTCGTCGGTGGATTCGGAGATTCCGTATTCGATGACGGTGAACTGCGTCAGCTTGTCCTTCCATGCGCCGATGGTGCTGACGAGGAAGTATACCTTGAAGTCGTGGGTCTCTCCTCCGTATGTAAGGCTTACGCTTACGGGCTTGATCTCCTTCATGTAGAAGCTGACAACCGAGTTCTGTGCATCATACGGCTCGTAGCCGAGCTTGATGTCTACGGTCTTGTCCTTTGCAGCCTCCTTCAGCTCCTCGTAGCCGGAGAGCTGCTTGAAGAGCAGTCTTGCAGGGAAGTCGTTCATCTCGATGGACATGTCGGGGAAGTTGAATCTCACGTTGTATCCCACGATGGAGTCCGTCTGGTTCTTGTCCTTGTTCTTGTCGATGTTCTTGTCGAAGTAGTAGAGCTTTCCGGTGTAGCCGCCGCTCATCAGCAGGGCGTAGTTCTGCTTCTGCTCGTCGGTGAGTCCTTTGTTGTCGTCATTGTTGTCATCGAGACATGACGTCATTGTCATTGATACTGCAAGTCCCAGGAATAGCAGCGACAGGATGTTCTTGATCTTTTTCATTTTTGCCAATACTTTATTAAATAGTTATCTTTTTACTCTTTTCTCCATAAACAATCCTATGTGTCAGTATATTGCATGGAGAGGAGAACTTTTTTTCGCTTTCGCTTTTCCGGAATGTCCCTGACGCTTTGGCTTCTGCCTATCCCTTGTGTATGAGGTTCATGAATTCCTGGCGGGTCTTGGCCTGCTCGAAGGCACCGCAGAAGTCGCTCGTCGTCGTGATGGAGTTCTGCTTTTCCACGCCGCGCATCTGCATGCACATGTGTTTCGCCTCCACCACCACGATTACGCCCTGTGGGTGGAGAGTCTCGTTGATGCAGTCCTTTATCTGCTGCGTCATGCGCTCCTGCACCTGCAGGCGGTGGCTGAAGATGTCCACCACGCGGGCAATCTTGCTCAGTCCGGTGATGTATCCGTTGGGGATGTATGCCACGTGTACCTTTCCGTAGAACGGCAGCATGTGGTGCTCGCAGAGCGAGAAGAAGTCGATGTCTTTCACGATGACCATCTGGTTGTACTCCTCCTTGAAGAGTGCGTCGGTCAATACCTTGTGTGCGTCTTGTGTGTATCCTCTGGTGAGAACCTGCATGGCCTTTGCCACCCGCATGGGGGTCTTCTGCAGTCCTTCGCGCCCGGGGTCTTCGCCGAGCAGGGTCAATACGCTTTTATAGTGGGATGCCAGGTCTTCAAGACCTGGACGGAATTGGGTTTCTGGGTTCATTGGGTTGTTTTGATTTTTTGGACTAATGGGGAAATGAGGCAAATAAGACAAATAAGACAAATAGTAGGAATAAGACTTATAAGTGGGGGTGTCTTTAATATGCTACGCTGATCTTTCCCTTTACGATGCAGGCTTGGTGATAGCCCATCGCCTTGATGCTCTTGAGGAGCTGTGATGCTTCTTCGTATGACCTGAAGTTGCCCACCCTGCATATCCATCTCGGTGAATAGAAATGCACGTATACGGGCTGGTCGGGGAATTTCATCTTTATGGCGTTGCCTATCTTTCTTGCCTTAGCCTTGTCTGCGCCGGAGTTGCCTCCCGAGTAGGCCTGGATGCGATAGCCTGTCACCTTGTAGCTGTTTCGCATCACTTTCTTGCTGGTGTCTACCACCGGACGCTCCGTAGCCTCCGCTTCTGTGGCAGTCTTAGCCGTATGTCTTTCGGCTGCATCGGCTTTGTGGGCAGCTTCTGCTTTGTGGGCTGCTTCTGCTTTGTGGGCAGCTTCTGCATGGTGTGCGGCTTCGGTCTTGTGTATGGCTTCGTTGCCTCTGTCGTCCTGCCTTGCGTGTGTGGTGGCCGGCGACTTGCCGTTTGCCGTCGTCTGCTGCTGTGCCTGCTGCTGTGCCTGGATGCTGCTCGCCTTTAGTTGGGCACTGTTCACCAGATTGTCTATATCGGCACTTTGCTTCACGGTAACTTTTCCCTCTCCCTGCTTGCTCTTCTGCAGTTCGGTGAGGAAAGTCTGTGCGCCGGCGTGCAGGGACAGTCCTGCGGCAAATACTAATATAGTGATGAACTTCTTCATATTTCTTTTAGGTGTGGTTAAATGAAAGAGGAACCCCCTGCGGCATGTCCTTGCCGCAGCGGGAACCTGTATCTCTAATCTTTTATGTCATTATCTTGCATCGATGATGCCCTTGAAGTCGGCAGCCTTCAGCGAAGCGCCTCCGATGAGACCTCCGTCGATGTCCGGCTTTGCGAAGAGCTCCGGTGCGTTGCTTGCCTTGCAGCTTCCGCCGTAGAGGATTGTCGTGTCGTCGGCAACTTCCTTGCCGTACTTCTCTGCGATGACGCTGCGGATGTATGCGTGGATTTCCTCAGCCTGGTCGGCTGTGGCGGTCTTTCCTGTTCCGATGGCCCAGATTGGCTCGTATGCCACGATGATGTTCTTGAACTCCTCGGCTGTGAGGTTGAACACACTGCCTTCGAGCTCTGCCTTCACCACTTCGTTCTGCTTGTTGGCCTCGCGCTCTTCAAGGCTCTCGCCGATGCAGAAGATCACTTTCAGTCCGTTCTTCAATGCGAGCAGCACCTTCTCCTTGAGGATTTCGGGTGTCTCTGCGTAGTAGCCTCTGCGCTCAGAGTGGCCCAGGATGACATACTGTGCTCCTGTGCTCTTTACCATTTCTGCTGAAACCTCTCCTGTGTATGCACCCTTCTCCTGGTCGGCACAGTTCTCGGCGCCCAGTCCGATGATATCCTGATTGAGGAATTGGGCGATGCTTGCCAGATGGATGAATGGTGTGCAGATGATTACACCACAGTTTGGCTTCTGCGCTGTGAGTGTGTCGTTGAGCTCCTTTGCAAGAGCGATACCGTCTTGCAGGTTCATGTTCATTTTCCAGTTACCTGCTACAATTTTTTTTCTCATTGTTATTTATGCTAATTAATAAAAAAATGATTATTTGTTGTTGGGGGACTGCCCGGACATCCCGGACCTCTCAGGCTCTTCGGACGTCTCAGACATCTCGGATTGCCCGGATTGTTCTGACGGTTCGGGAGATTGGGGCGTTTCGTCTTCCTTGTTCTTCCTTACCCATTTGGTCCATGCCCATATGCGGTCGGCAAGCGAGAGGAGCATGAGCGGCATGAAGAACCAGAGCAGCGTGTAGAGAATCTTCTGTCCCACGGTGATTTCCGGCATGCTGCCTTCGGGGATTTTGTCGAGGGCAGGGGAGTCGTCGGTGAGCTGTGGCAGTTCGTTGTGGCTCCATTTCCTTATCACCACTCCCCGTTTGATGAGAAGCAGTCCCGGATTGCTCCTTATGATGGTCTTCAGCGTGGTCTCGTCGGTGAAGAGGAAGCTGTATTCGGCTCCCGTCATGTCGCTCCAGCGGGTCATCGCCTTGCGGTTGCTCGCCGTGAGGCCTACGAAGCGGTAGTGGTGGGCCGTGGCGTAGTCGTATATCTGGTTGATGTCGCCGAAGTTAGAGTCGTCGGCGTTTTCCAGGTGCGGTGCGACAAGCAGGAATGTGTATCCCGGGTCGCTCAGAATCTCGTCGGTCATGTCGTTGCCCGTGGAGGGGTCTTCCATGCTGAAGTCGTGTATCGGCGGCACGTATCCCTCGCTCACCTGTGTGGTCTTGCTGTCCACGAAGGTCCATGTGGAGTCGGGGTAGTCGTCAAGCGTGAACTCCTTCACCACTCCGTTCTTCTTGAGCGTGAACGTGGTTTCGAATTCGGGCTGCGGCGCCCCTTCGGGAATCTCCATGCCCTTGCGTATGTCGGCTCCTACGTGGTAGGGACGGAAGTCGAATACGGGCAGCGTGTACAGACAGTATGTGCTCGTGGCAAGACTGTATATTATGGTATAGTTGATGGCAATCCACTGGTTTGTCCTGCTGATGAAGCGCACCATCTTGTGCGGTTCCCTCCATACGATGATGGCGGCGGCAAGCAGGATAATGTTCTTCGCGAGCGTCTGCCAGTTGGAAAGAATCAGCGCATCGCCGAAGCATCCGCAGTCTTTCACTGGGTCTGCCACGGCTATCCACACCGTTATTATCGTCATCACTGCCATGAAGACGAGCACGAGCCGGCTGACTATGCGGCGCCTGATGGCGAAGAGCAGGAAGATGCCGAGACAGAATTCCACTGCCGCGAGGAGGACGGATGCCGAGAGCGTGGCATAGTCGGGCACGAGCGTTTCCATCCCCACGGCTGCCAGATAGTCGTGAATCTTGTATTGTGTGCCGATGGGGTCGATAGCCTTGACGAATCCCGAGAATACGAAAGTGGTGGCTACCACGAACCGGCATACGTTCACGATGATGCTCTTAACTGTCTCCTTTGTCATTCTTTTCTGTAGTTCTCCCTTATACCTATTATATATTATATATAGCCCAGGCTTGATGGGCAGGTCTGTGCGGCTATCCGCCGTATGTCAGCTTTATCACTCCGAACACGGAGTAGTTGATGATGTCCATGTAGTTGGCGTCGATGCCTTCGGACACGAGAGTGCCTCCGTTGAGGTTCTCTATTTCCTTCACACGCTCAATCTTGGTGAGGATGAAGTCGGTGTAGCTGCTCACACGCATCATGCGCCACGCTTCGTTGTAGTCGTGGTTCTTGCGGAGCATGAGCTGCAGGGCCTGCTCCTGGTATTTGTCGTAGAGGACCATGGCCTCTTCGTTGGATATGTCCACCGAGTCGGCGAATCCCTTTTCGAGCTGTATCAGTCCCACGATGCCGTAGTTGATGAGAGCCACGAATTCCGACCGTGTGTCGTCCTCTACCATAGCCACTCCCTTCACCTCGATGCTTCTGATGCGCCGGGCCTTGATGAGCAGCTGGTCGGTGAGCGACGAGGGGCGCAGCATCCTCCACGATGCGTTGTAGTCGTGCAGCTTCTTCTCGAAGAGAGAGCGGCATTCCTGCATCACGCCCTTGAACTGTTCTTCTGTGTTTACTTTTTCCTTGTTCATAGTTTCCATTGGCTGTTGACCTTTGGCTGTTTTGATTATGCGAGGGCAAAGTTACGCATTAATATTGATAATCAAGCGAATTGCTCCTAATTTTTAGCTTTTCGCCTCTCTCGTATGATTTTCACCGTGGCACACTGTGCGTCGAACCTGGCCTTGAGCGAGTCGAGCCGTATCTCCTTGAACTTCACTGCTTCGAGTTCCTCGCGGCTGGCGTTCATCTGCTGTTTGTGTGATGCCACCTGTTCTCTGAGTGCCTCCAGTTCCTGCTGCGTCTTCTGTATGGCCATGTCGGTAAGCTCGATCTGCTTCTGTGCGAGTTTCTCGGATGCGTCCTGGAATAGGGCGAGGGCCTTCTTGCGCTCCTCTATCGCCTTGGGAAAGGTGTGGCGGAGCGAGTCGATGAGTGTGAGCGTGCGCTGGAAATCCCCCTTTTCGAAGTTTTCCTGCGCCTGCTGCAGCAGTTCCTGCGCCTGTCGGTTTTCGTCGCTGCATGATGCGAGTGCGGCGATTGAGGCCATTATGATGGCGGCCGTTATGAGTTTTGTTTTCATTGTCATGATGTTTTGAATTACAAAGGTAGTGCAACCCGAATGCAGGACAACAAGCTTGCTTGATTGTTATGCTGAGGTGCAGCCTATCTTATGCAAAGATAGAAAATTTTTTTCGTATACTGGGAAATTTTTTTCGTATACGATGAAAACAGCATGGATTTTATGCCTTCGGGCATGGCTTCCGACAGTTTGGCAACCGTATTAATTAAACTCTTAATTCAAAATTCTAAATCTCGCACTGCGAGACAACTCTACATTAGCTTTCCCTTCGGCCGCCGAACCTTGTTTCTTAATCGGCGAAGCCGACAAT
>ULRN01000031.1_pt1 | contig 13811 bp, 17 predicted proteins | sample 1955461 | NCBI WGS metagenome assembly ULRN01 (sample SAMEA4835683, study PRJEB28245) | human gut metagenome | biome: gut microbiome; material: fecal sample | place: Denmark | collected 2008 | reverse complement strand
GCCGTAACGGCGGATGAGCTGATGGACCTGTTCTACTCCCTGAAATCCCCTTACCGCAAGAAAGCGGTATGGGTGCTGAACGATTCCACCATCAAGGCAGTGCGCAAGCTGAAGGATTCCACGGGGCAGTATCTGTGGCAGCCATCCCTTATGGCCGGTACGCCGGATACCCTGCTTGGCAGGCCGGTAAAGACCTCCACCTATATGCCGGTGATCGCGGCGGGGGCGAAGACCATTACTTTTGGCGATTTCAGCTACTATTGGATCGCAGATCGGAAAGGCCGTTCTTTCAAACGGCTGAACGAGCTGTACGCCGCCAATGGGCAGGTGGGCTTCCTTGGCTCCCAGAGGGTGGACGGGAAGCTGGTGCTGTCCGAAGCGGTGAAGGTACTGGCGCAGAAGGCCAGTGCTTGATCTGGCAATGAATGAACAGAGGGGCGTGGATTTTCATGCCCCTCTTTCCAACTGGAGGTGAGACAGATGGTGACACTGGAAGAAATGAAGAATTATCTCCGGGTAGATTATGGGGATGATGATGCCCTGATTGAGGGAATGATCAGTGCCGCTGTAAAGCAGTGCCTGGATATCCTCCGTACGGATAGTGAGGATGACCTTGCCGCAGCACCGAACGGGAAGATTGCCGTGATGTTTACGGCAGCATATTTCTATGAACACCGAGAGGAGGCTGACCACCATGCCTTAAACCTAACGCTTAGGGCACTACTCTTCGGTAGCCGAAAGGAGGGGTTCTGATGGATGTGGCTTTGCTGAACCGGAAGATTACGGTACAGAAAAACACAGTCGTGACGGATGCCATCGGGAACCACACCAATGAGTGGGAGGATTTCTATTCCTGCTATGCAACCATCAGTGGGGAGTCCCCAAACGAAAGCACTTCAGCAGGTACGGTGGTGGATAACACCAAGGCGGACTTTACTGTCCGGTGGTGCGGGGCGGTGTCAGTAATCACAGCGGATAGTTTCCGTATCCGCTATGAGGGTGAGGTTTACAACATCCTTGGCATTGACCACCAGAATTTCAAGAAGAAATCGGTAAAGCTCAAATGTCAGAAAGCGAGGCGGTAAGTATGGAGAGAAATGTACAGATCAATAGTCTGGCAGATGCCATTATGGATACCCTTGAGGAATATGCGGATCTTGCCGCTGAAGATGTGAAGCAGGCAGTCAAGGACGCCGGGGATGCGGTGAAAGATGACATCCGCTCCCATGCGCCAAAGGATACCGGAGACTACGCAAAAAGCTGGGCGGTAAAGAAGATGAAGGAGACATCAGACAGTCTGACGGTGGTGGTGCATTCCAGGAACCGCTATCAGCTGGCGCACCTTCTGGAGTTTGGACATGCCAAGCGCAGCGGCGGGCGGGTGGCGGCACAACCGCACATCGCCTCCGCAGAGCAGAAAGGTATCGAAAAGTTGGAGGAAGAAATTCGAAAAGCACTGGAGGGATAAGATGGAACGGTTAATGGCGATATTAAACAGCATAGGCATCCCCTATGCCTATGACCACTTTGCGGAAGGGGAATCCCCGGAGCCGCCGTTCCTCTGCTATCTGCTTCCTGGAAGTGATAACTTTTCCGCAGACGGAAAAGTGTACCATAAAATCAGCGAGGTGTGTCTTGAGCTATATACGGACTACAAAGACCTTGCTTCGGAGCAGAAGGTGGAGGATACGCTTGATGCGGCGGGGCTTTTTTATAACAAGACGGAAACCTGGATCGACAGCGAAAAGTTGTACGAGGTCCTGTACTCTTTTGATATGGAGGGAATGTAAATGCCAAATAAGAAGAATAAAGTAAAATTTAACATCTGCAACGTGCATTACGCATTGATTACGGTGGATGAAGACGGGGAGGTCACATTCGGGACGCCGGTGGCTATGCCGGGCGCAGTGTCCCTTTCCCTGGAGCCCAACGGCGAGCCGTCCAATTTTTACGCGGATGGGTATGCCTATTATACCATTTCCAACAATATGGGCTATGAGGGGGATCTGGAACTTGCCATGGTGCCGGAGAGCTTCCGGACGGATGTGCTGAAGGAGTCTTTGGATACCAACCAGGTGCTGGTGGAGAATGCCAACGTGGAGACCGCAAACTTTGCGCTGCTCTTCGAGTTTGACGGGGATATAAAGAAGATCCGCCATGTGCTGTATAACTGTTCCGCCGCAAGGCCGAATATCGAATCCACTACCAATGAGGAGGAGATCGAGGTACAGACGGAGACGCTTGCCATCACAGCCGCACCATTGGCAAACGGCTATGTAAAGGCAAGGACGGGCGATTCTACCACGGATACAGTTTACACCGGTTGGTATTCTTCCGTATATATGCCGGAGACCGCCGAACCTGTTGATCCGGAAACACAGCAGGCGGCACCGGCAAAGGCGGCACTGTCAGTTCCTACCGGGACAGCAGGGAAGACGGAAGCCGTTTTTAGCTCTAAAATAAAGGCATAGGAGGGAAAACCATGAGCATGAAGCAAACGATCACGATCGACGGACAGGAGGTCGCTTTCAAGGCCTCCGCAGCTATTCCAAGGATTTACCGGATGAAATTCCACAGGGATATCTTCAAAGACCTGCGGGACCTGGAAAAGAGCATCGACAAGAATGACCCTGAGAATTCCAGCCTCGACCTGTTTTCCCTGGAGATGTTTGAGAATATCGCCTATGTGATGGCGAAGCACGCGGACCCTTCCATCCCGGACTCGCCGGAAGAATGGCTGGACGGATTTAACACCTTCTCAATATACCAGGTACTGCCGCAGATCATCGAGCTTTGGGGGCTGAACACCCGGACAGAGGTGCTGGCTAAAAAAAACTTCGCGCAACTGACCGGGAAATGACAACTCCGTTGTTTTTGCTGCGGTGTGTGCAGCTGGGGCTTTCCATCCGTGACCTTGATTTATTGAGCATCGGGCTGATCAACGACATGTACGTGGAGAGCCGGAACGATGAGCATAAATATGCTGTGGTGGCAACACAGAAAGATTACGATTTATTTTGACCTGCCCGGAGCAATCCGGGCTTTTTCTATGCCTATTTTCAGGAGGTGGTGGTACATGGCAAGCCGGATTAAGGGAATCACGGTAGAGATCGGCGGTGATACCAGCGGCCTGGAGAAAGCACTGTCCGATGTCAACAATTCGATAAAGAAGACCCAGAGCCAGCTTCGGGATGTGAACAATCTCCTGAAGCTGGACCCGTCCAACACGGTTCTCCTTGCCCAGAAGCAGGAACTTCTGCAGCAGGCCATCGGGGATACCGAGAAAAAGCTACAGGCTTTGGAGCAGGCGCAGGAGGAAGTGACAAAAGCCTTTGAGCGGGGCGACCTTGGAAAAGACCAGTACATGGCCTTCCAACGTGAAGTGGAAGAAACCAGAGGGACGCTGAACCGCTATAAGGCTGACTTGTCCGGGCTTCAATCAGAGCAGGAACGGCTATCCACGAATACGGAACGCCTTGGCAAGCTGTTTGCCGCCACGGGATCCAACGTGGATGATTATGCGGATGTGCTGGGAAGCCGATTGGTAACGGCAATCCGGAACGGTACGGCTTCTTCTGACCAGCTGAAAACCGCTGTGGAGAAGATCGGGAAAGCGGTTACCGGCGGCAAGGCGGATATCAAGCAGCTGACCGCTGCCCTGGACACGGTGGATGACGGGCAGGCGGTTCGGAACCTCATCAAGGACCTGAATGATGTGGGTGACGCTGCCCAGGATGCTGCAGGTGATATCGGGGAGATCGCAGGGGCAACAAAGGGCGCGGCCCTCATGGAAGCAGCTGACCAGCTTTCCGCTGTAGGGGATAAAATCCAGGATATCGGAGACAAGGCGGTGTCCGCTTATGCGGAGACGGAAAATGCAGTCACAAAGGTGAACGCTTACTTTGGGGAAACAGGCGCCGCAGCGGAAGCCAGCGCCGCAGTCGTCAAAGAAGTCTATGGCTCCGGTGTTGGCCAGAGCATGGATTCTGTGGCGGAAGCGGTCATCATGGTAAAGAAGAACCTTGGGGAGCTTTCCGATACCGACCTTACCCACCTGACACAGCAGGCGCTGACGCTGGACGAACTGTACGGCATTGACATGAACGAGACCCTGCGCGGCGTCAATGCCCTGATGAAGCAGTACGGGCTAACGGCGCAGGAGGCGATGGACTACATCGTTACGGGTACGCAGAATGGCCTGGATAAGACCAACGAGCTTGGAGATAACCTGTCCGAGTATTCCGGCAAGTTCGCCCAGGCCGGCTACTCCGCATCCGAGTATTTCCAGCTCCTGCAGAATGGTCTGCAGGGCGGAGCTTATAACCTGGATAAGGTCAATGATGCCGTCAACGAAGTAACCACCCGTCTGGCGGACGGGACCATTGGGGATTCCATTGACCTGTATTCCCAGAAGACCCAGTCGCTGTTCCTGGCATGGCAGAACGGGGAAGCCACCCAGAAGCAGGTCATTGATTCCATTGTGGCGGATATCGCAAACTGTACCAATGAGCAGCAGGCCCTGAACATGGCGGCAGAAGCCTTCGGTACGATGGCCGAGGATGGGAACCTCAGGTTCATCACTTCCCTGACTTCGGTAGGCGAAACCTACGACAGCGTGGTAGGTTCGGCGCAGAACCTGTTTAACCAGACAGGCACTCCCATGCAGGAGATGGAGGCCAATACCAGGAAGCTCCAGCAGGCCCTGGTTCCGCTGGGCGAGAAGATCGTGGAGCTTGCCAACGTGGTGCTGCCGCCCCTGGTGGCGGTCATTGAGACTGTGAGTGGAATCTTTGGCATGCTGCCGGAGCCGGTGCAGAACTTCGTGGTGATCCTCGGGGCGCTGCTTGTGGCTTTTACCGCTCTGGTGCCGATTATCGCGGCTCTCGCAGTATCCTTTGGAGCATTGAATATCTCTTTGCTTCCGATTATCGGCATCATTGCCGGGGTGGCTGCGGCCATTGCCGCGATCATAGCCATTGTGAAAAACTGGGGCGCGATCACGGAATGGTTCGGCCAGCTCTGGGAGACGGTATCCGCAAAGCTGATGGAACTTTGGGACAAGGTGGTGGTGTTCTTTACGGAAACCATCCCTGCGGCGGCGCAGAAGTTTATCGACTTCTTCTCTGCTATCCCACAGTGGTGGAGCAGCCTGTGGTCGCAGGTTTCCGCATTTTTCGTCAATATCTGGAACAATATCAGGAATACAGCCGCACAGGTCTGGAACGCTATCCGGCAGACAGCGGTCAATGCGGCGAATGCGCTGAAACAGGGCGTCCAGAACATCTTCTCTGCGCTTTCCCAGTTCATTTCACAGATATGGAACACACTGAAGCAGACAGCGTCCAATATCTGGAACGGTATCAAGACTACGGTAATAAATATTGCCACAGGATTAAAGGATGCGGCCGTGAATGCCTTTAAAAATCTGGTTTCCGGCATCCGTTCCGCACTTTCCGGGCTGGCATCGGTTGTCCAAAACGGCTTTTCCGGGGCGATCTCCTTTATCACGAGCCTGCCGGGGAAAGCCCTCCAGTGGGGCAAGGATTTTATCCAGGGGCTGATCAACGGCATCAAGAGCATGGTGCAGGCAGTGGTTGACACGGTATCCGGCATCGCCAGTAAGATCGCATCCTTCCTGCACTTTTCCGCCCCGGATGAGGGTCCGCTCTCGGACTATGAGAAATGGATGCCGGACTTCATGAAGGGATTGGCTGGCGGCATTGAAAAGAGCCGTAGCCTGGTGGAGAAAGCCGTGAAGGATGTGGCTTCGGACATGGTCATCACTCCAAAGGCAGGTGTGTCCGGGTATGGAGATACAGATGGGATGATGGCCGGAGGCAGCATGGTGGATATGATCTCCGGGATCTCATCTGCCGTTTCGGAGGCACTGTCCGGTTTTTCCGGTCAACAGGGCAATATCGTGATCCCGGTGTATGTGGGAGGTACTTTGCTGGATGAACTGGTGGTAACGGCGCAGGCAAGGCAGAACCTGCGGTCAGGAGGGAGGTAAGCGATGGCATTTATACAGTATCTGACTTTTGACGGCACAGCCCTCCCCCTGCCGGATTCCTATGAGGTGCAGATGGATGATGTGGAAGCGGATTCCGGCGGGGAGACGGAGGCAGGGACGGTGCAGAGGGATGTGGTGCGCTCTGGCGTGGTGAGCATCCCGGTGTCCTTTTCCGTTTCTGCGAAATGGCTGAGAATTTTGACGGAATTTAAGCAGCAGGAAAAGATCACTGTAGGGTATTTCGATACAGAGACGCTGGCAGTGAAGACAGCGGAGATGTATGTGGAGGGGTATAAGGCTTCCCTTGTTAAAGATACGTCCCGAAAGGGATTGTGGACAGTGAGTTTTACGCTGAGGGAATTTTAAAGTGGAGGTGATGCTCTATGTACCCGGTAAGTGAAGCATTCCTGCAGGCGGTGCAGGGGAACACCCGGAAGTATTACTGGACGGGAAAAATTACAACAACAGCTGGGCTGGAGTATCCGTTTACGCAGAAAGATATCGTCAAAGGGAGCGGTTATATCACAGCGCAGTGCTGCGGCAATTCTGAGATCGAACTTGGAGCTGTATATGCTGCGGAGATGGGAATCAGCCTGTTCCTGGATATCGACAGGTACACACTGGAGGATGCAAAGATAGAACTGACCTATCACCTGCGATTGGCGGACGGAACTTACGAAGAAGTCCCTATGGGGATCTTTGAAGTGAGCGAGGCAAACCGGACAGCCCATGTGCTGGAGCTGAAAGCATACGACTATATGCTCCGCTTTGACCGGGATTTCAATGGGTTTGAAACCATCGGTACCGCTTATGGGATGATGGCGCTGTGCAGCACTGCCTGCGGGGTGGAGTTGGCACAGCGCCAGACTGAAATTGAAGCGCTGCCGAACGGCTCAGAGCTGCTCTCCATCTATCCGGAGAATGATATTGAAACCTACCGGGATGTGCTGTATTTTACGGCACAGGTTCTGGGCGGGTTCTTCTGCATCAACCGGGATGGGAAACTGGAGTTTAGGCAGTACGGGAATACACCTGTGATGGAGATTTTACAGAAACATCGCTTTTCCAGCAGTTTCTCTGATTTTGTCACAAGGTACACGGCGGTCAGTTCCACCAACCTGCGGACGCAGACATCCGAGTATTATGCTCTTGAAGAGGATGATGGTCTGACCATGAACCTTGGCGTCAATCCCCTTTTGCAGTTCGGTCTGGAAGAAACCAGGGAGGAGCTTTGTTGGAATATCCTGACGGCTCTGTCAGTGGTCAATTATGTTCCTTTTGATTCTGATACAATCGGCAATCCGGCGCTGGATCTGGGAGATGTGCTGATCTTCTCCGGCGGGCAGGCGGATGCCCGGCAGGTTACCTGCGTGACGTCTTTTACGATTAAGATCGGCGGCAGGCAGAGTTTGAAATGTGTGGGGAAAAATCCCCGTCTTTCCCAGGCAAAGTCCAAGAATGATAAGAACATTTCCGGTCTCTTAAACCAGATCGAGGCCGGGAAAATCGGTATCCACACTTTTACCAATGCCTCCGCTTATACCATTGCAGAGACAAATGTGCGGATCATCAGCATCGAGTTCGCTTCCAAGGAAGAAAATCATGCGCAGTTCTTTGGACAGGTCATTGTGGATGCGGCGGCAAATCCAGTGGAGCGGACAGCAAATGCCACAGGAACGATTATTGTGCCATTCCCGATGGCTTCGGCAGATACCGGCATGGAAGAAGATATGGCTGTAGATACCACAGAGGATTCTGCGGACGTGCCAGTGGATGTGAGCCTTCCGGTCACTTGGTCAGAGGATGGGAAAACCGCCTGCTATGTGACCTTTGAACTGAATAATGCAGAGATCCTGCTCCACCATCCGGTGGAGACCTGGCACAGCGGCAAGCACATCCTGTCCTTGTATTACCCTATTGAAAATATCGTGCCGAACATCACAAACACCTTCAATGTGTATCTGCGGATGGAGGACGGCTCCGGCAGCGTGGGGATTGGGGACTGCATCGCTTCCATCAGCGGCCAGGCAATGGCGGCTGCGGCGGCCTGGGACGGCAGGATTGACATTGAGGAATCGGCGGCATTATTCTCCATTAACAGCGGCCTTCAGGCAAGGGGCTTTACGGAGGCAGTCGATGTGGGGACGATGGAACTGGTACAGAAAAACTATGCGGATACTATGACGGGAAGGACTGGGATCGGCGCATTCTGCCGGCCGGTCACACTCACTTAAGCAACGGGAGGATTACGAGTATGGTTTTGAAAGGCGTTATGACGATCGAACTGACAGATGAGAATACTGGGGCGGTGGAAACTGTCACGGAAGAAAATATGATCACGGAAGCAGTAAACAACATCCTTGGCCTGAACCCGATGGGGATCTTTTATGCCGCCACCGGAGAATACGATGCGGCAGTCTTGTGGAACGACTCTCTTCTGCCCATCTGCCCCAACATGATCGGAGGCATCCTGCTGTTCTCTAAGACACTGGAAGAGAATGTGGGACATATCTATGAACTGTCCGATAACCTTCCTGTGGCGTATGCCTCCAATGATGTGAATTCCACGGCAAACACAGCCAGGGGAAGCCTGAACCTGACGGAGAGCATGGCCATTGCTAATGGCTATAAGTTTGTCTGGGAGTTTACACCCAGCCAGGGGAACGGGATCATTGCGGCGGTGGCGCTCACCAGCTCTTTCGGCGGTCAGAATGCCTACGGGAGCCTTGTGGGGGACGCCAGCACATTCCTGCAGTTAAAAGCTGCGGATATCGGGTCGATCCCGGACGCCAACAAGATGGTCCTTTTTGAAGCCGTGGAGATGGATTTTGAGAATAATTTGCTCTATTCCATCACTTACGAAAATGACAGTGTCCGGATCCGAAAGCTGCGGATCCCGGTCTTTTCCATCGGATTAAACGAGCGCCTGGATGATTCCACCTATACCGTGCTGGAAGATGAGGTGCTGACGCCGGAGGCTTTTGAGTTCCTGGGCAGCTATACCAAGTACGGGGAGTTTCTGGATGGGCAGGACGGGTACTGGTATGGGTTTTCCAACGAGGAAAACTCTTCCGGGGATGCCGTAATGCTCTGGATCAAGATTTCCAAGACTGACTATTCCTTCACGGAAGGCCAGTGGACGCTGTCCAACGCCAAGCTGATGGATGTGGGTACCCGCGACTTTGATTCCTTTGCAGAGCGGAGCGTGAAATGCTGCGTACGGGGTGGGTATCTATATGTCCCGGCTTATGACAAGAAGGGGATCTATAAGGTCAACCTGGTCAACTCCACGGATGTTACACTGATTGAATTTGGCTTTACGTCTAAATGGAAACCGCTTTGTGAGACTGGGAACTGCGAGCTTTATATGACGCTGGTCGGAGACCTGATCATCGGAGGGGACTTCCAGATCACTGCGGATGACACGGTAGTCCATACCCAGGGGAGCGCACGGCTCAATGATGCCGCCACTCCCCTGTTCCAGTACAAGAACTTCCTGGTCGGATGGGGAGGCAGCTACGGAAATGAGTACCGGACGGCATATCTTCTGACGCCGTACCTGGCGTCCATCAATAACCTTTCGTCAGCGGTGGTGAAGACCGTGGATAAGACCATGAAGATCACCTACACGCTGACGGAGGAGTAGGTCCGGGGATTATCCGGCGGATTTTTTAGATATGGAGCGGTAGCCGTGGGAGCTTTCTGCTACGAGGGAAAGTGCTTGGAGATCCCCGTTCAGGCTTTTCTGGATTTTGTGGATAGATGCGTACTTGTCAGCGAGTTCCTTTTCAAGCTCAGCTCGCTTGCGGTCAGCCAGTTCCTCTTCCGTCATATGCCGGATACGGATGGAACTTTCATCGTATTCCACCACGATGGTACTACCGATGGAAAAGCCAAGTTCTTCCAGCCACTTCCCCTCCATCTGGATCTTCGGGACCTGCGTGTAAGAATTACCGTTGCTGCGGTTGGTGTATGCGACCTTGATGTTTTTCTGCTTCATGGGCGTACCTCCTTGTGCGGTTTAAGGCGGCTTTTCCTGGAAAGCCAGTAGGTATCGTGGTTTCGGATCTGGCTGAGACAGCCGGAAAGCGTGGCCTCGTGGCCATGCTCGTGGTAGGGTGTTCCCCTGTGATGGGTGTGGTAGATTAGACAGCTTCTGAAATGCGGGTATTCCTGCAAGAGAATGTGCCAGCAGTGGCCGGTGTTCCTTGACTGGAGCGTTACGGTGCAGCCGCCGGATGCGATGATGGAAAAATACCCAGTATCGATAGTGTTTAGTTCCTTCGCAGTAAACATTTTTGACCTCCTTCCTGCGATTTTTGTGATTGTATATATCACTCTGTCCGGCAGGAATAGCAACCTAAATCTGTGTCATAAACTGCACAAATCTTTTCCGGCAGGATTGTGTACTAAGACACTTTATATAAAGACTACTAATCGGCGCTCATGTGGGCGTCTTTTTCATTTTCAGAAAGCGAGGGTTTTCGTTATGAAAGAATTCTGGAACACCATCCAACTCATCTTTTCCGCTGTAGGCGGCTGGCTGGGGTATTTCCTTGGCGGCTGTGATGGCTTGCTTTATGCCCTGATCGCCTTTGTGGTGATTGACTACATCACGGGTGTGATGTGCGCCATCATCAACCGGGAGTTATCCAGCGCAGTCGGCTTCAAAGGGATCTTCCGCAAAGTGCTGATCTTCCTGCTTGTCGGGATTGCAAACATCATCGATGTGCAGGTAATCGGAACCGGGGCGGTATTGCGGACAGCGGTGATCTTTTTCTACATCTCCAATGAAGGCGTGAGCCTGCTGGAGAATGCAGGACATCTGGGTCTGCCGATCCCGGAAAAGATCAAAACGGTATTAGAGCAGCTCCATGACAGAGCAGAAAACGGAAAGGAAGGTAATGAATAATGGCTTACACAAACAGTTCCCTTATATCTTACACAAAACTCAGCCCCAACCACTCCGGGCAGAGGACGCATTCCATTGACCGGATTACGCCCCACTGTGTGGTCGGCCAGCTGACGGCGGAGAGCATCTGCGGATGCTTTACCAGTCCGTCCAGAGGGGCCAGCTGCAATTATGGCATCGGAAAGGATGGGAGGATCGCACTTTGCGTGGAGGAGAAGAACCGCTCTTGGTGTTCTTCCAGCAGCGCCAACGATCAGAGGGCTGTCACCATCGAGTGCGCCAGCGACTTAAATCATCCCTACGCAATGACCACTGCCGTTTACAATTCCCTTGTGAAGCTGTGTACGGACATCTGCAAGCGGAATGGGAAGAAGAAACTTCTCTGGCTGGGGGATAAAAACAAAACGCTGAATTATTCTCCAAAATCTGATGAAATGGTATTGACCGTTCATCGCTGGTTTGCCAGCAAGTCCTGTCCGGGAGACTGGCTGTATTCCCGCCTTGGAGATCTAGCATCCAAGGTGACAATAAAACTTGGCGGGAACACTTCCGCAAGCACCGGTACGCTGTACCGTGTGCAGACAGGCGCTTTTTCCAAGAAAGCGAGTGCAGATGCAATGGAGAAAAAGCTCAAGGCAAAAGGTTTTGACACCTATATGGTACAAAGCGGCGGCCTTTACAAAGTGCAGGTCGGCGCATACAACGTCAGGGCAAATGCTGAAGCAATGATGAAAAAGGTCAAAACGGCCAGATTTGACGCTTTTATTACGACCACATCCGGTTCGGCCGTATCTTCTTCAAACCCTAAATCCATCGACACACTCGCCAAAGAAGTTATTCGCGGCGATTGGGGCAATGGCGCGGAAAGAAAGCAAAAGCTGACAGCCGCAGGATATGACTATGCAGCGGTACAGAAAAGAGTAAACGAATTATTGTAAGAACAGGAACAAACTAGCCTGCAGATTTCTCTTTGGAGAGTCTGTAGGCCTCTTTTTTATTTTATTCCGCTCAAAGCGACAGTTCATCTCCAGTGGAAACTGGAGGTGGATATGTTATGACAGGCAAAACCACAAATGTTCAATCTGGATATTTCACGCAGGAGCGGATTCAGGGCGATCTGGACTACTGCAGAGCGCAGGCAATTGCAAAAAAGATGCTCGATAACGGCCTCATTTCTATGACTGAATTTAACAAATTAAGCGCTATCAATTGCGAAACTTTCTCTCCCTTGTTCGCGGAAATAATGCCGAAAATCCCTTGATATGTAGTCGCTTTAGAGTGATATATAGACGCACGGAAAGGAGGGACTTTCCTTGAAAAAGGTAACGAAAATCGCGGAAACAACAAGCGCGAAAGTTAAACTCAAAAAAATCCGTGTAGCCGCCTACTGCCGCGTCTCTACGGATTCTGATGCCCAGCTTGAAAGCCTTGAGGCACAGAAATCTCACTATGAAAATTACATCACATCCCGTGATGACTGGGAGTTCGCAGGACTCTATTACGACGAAGGTATTACCGGCACCAAGAAGGACAAGCGTCCGGAGCTTTTACGCCTCATTGAGGACTGCAAGTCCGGTAAAGTAGACTTTGTTATCACAAAATCCATCAGTCGTTTCAGCAGGAACACAACGGACTGCTTAGAGCTGGTAAGGAAGCTGCTTGCACTGCGCATTCCCATCTATTTTGAAAAAGAAAATATCAACACCGGCTCAATGGAGAGCGAGCTTTTTCTAGCAATTCTCTCTAGCATGGCTGAAAGCGAGTCTGTTTCTATATCGGCAAATAACAAATGGTCAATCCAGAAACGCTTCGAGAACAGCACCTATAAAGTCAGCTACCCACCCTATGGCTACGATTGGGATGGTGAGCATATGGTCATTAATACAGAGCAGGCGGCTGTTGTGAAAGAAATCTTCGCGGCACTGCTCTCCGGCAAAGGTACCCACGCCATCGCGGACGACCTGAACCAGCGTGGCATTCCTACCAAGCGAAACGGGCACTGGACGGCCACAACCATTCGCGGGATGCTTTCCAATGAAAAGTATGTCGGCGACTGCCTTTTTCAGAAAACGTACTCAGATTCACGCTTTGTTCGGCACAACAACCACGGCGAGCAAACGCAGTATCTAGTCAAAGATCATCACGAGGCAATCATCAGCCGGGAGGACTTTGAAGCCGCTCAAGCTTTTATTCATCAGCGGGCAACCGAAAAAGGTGTCGTCAAAGGAAGTGATAAGTATCAGAATCGCTACACTTTCTCCGGTAAAATCATCTGCGGCGAGTGTGGCAATACCTTTAAGCGCCGAATTCACCACTGCACCGGATATAAATACACTGCATGGTGCTGCAATACCCATATCAAGGATAAGGATAAATGCCATATGCTTTTTATAAAAGACGATGATCTGAAGCAGGCTTTCATCACCATGATGAACAAGCTGGTCTACGCGCACCGGATCATCCTAAAGCCATATGTAGACGCATTGAAAAACACATCTTCTGATGACTCGCTTCGGCGCATTCAGGAAATACAGACCTTATTAGCTCATAACACAGAAAAGCGCGAGACGCTGACAAAGCTTATGACACAGGGCATCATCGACCCGATCCTTTTCAATAAAGAAACAAACGAGCTGCTTTCGCAGGCGGACAGTTTCCGAGATGAGATCAACGTCTTAAAAAACGCAGTTTCCGGAGATGTCACAAAAATTGACGAAGCCGCAGCACTCCTGCGCTTTACGGGAAAAGGTGGAATACTCCAGGAATTCGATGATGACCTGCTTCAAGAATATGTGAACCGCATCATTGTACGCTCCAGAAATGAAGTGTGCTTTGAATTGAAATGCGGTCTGACACTTCGGGAAAGGATGTGAAGATATGGGACATATA
>ULRN01025291.1_pt1 | contig 13816 bp, 9 predicted proteins | sample 1955461 | NCBI WGS metagenome assembly ULRN01 (sample SAMEA4835683, study PRJEB28245) | human gut metagenome | biome: gut microbiome; material: fecal sample | place: Denmark | collected 2008 | reverse complement strand
ATCCCTGTAGACGGCGGATTCTTAGTTAAGTCATGATGATGTCCTCACAGGTGGGATAGTTAAATAGTACACTTAGAAAAGGGGTGCTGTAGTAAGACGATCAGTCGGGCTGCAGTGCCCCTTTCCAAAATCGTCCATTTTTAAAACACCCAGGGGGGTGTTATGGGCTTGACATTCATGGTTTGTTAGTTATATCATGAAATAACGACGGATAAACATCGGGTATTTTTGATATAATTGGGAGGTGGTCGCGTGCGACAGACGCAAAAAGAGAAACTGCTGCCGGAGCAGACAGCAGAGAAGATAAGGGGATACATAGAAGGTAATGGATTAAAGGTAGGAGATAAGCTTCCGAACGAATTTCAGCTTGCTGAGATCTGCGGAGTAGGAAGAAGTACGGTGCGGGAAGCGATCAAGCTTCTGGTTTTTTCCGGAAAAGTAGAAGTGATCCGTGGAAGCGGCACTTATATTAAGAAAGAAAAAGCTTCCCAGGCATCACCGGCGGTAAATGATGATCCTATAGGACTTCAGGAAAACAGTGAAGAAAATCTGTTCCAGACTGGTCTGGAATTTGTAGATGTACGTCTGATGCTGGAACCGGAAGTGGCAGCTATGGCAGCTACCAATGCAGATTATGCTGATTGTCAGAAACTTCAGCAGATCCAGAAGAAGGTAGAAGACCTGGTTGTCCAAGGAAAAGATCATATTGCTGCGGATATTGAGTACCACAGGCAGTTGGCAGCCTGCACCCATAACCAGACCCTTTGCAATCTTATGGAGATCGTGGTAAAAGGAATTCCGATTTTTGTGCAGATGACAAAAAATAATTTTGCCAAAACAACAGTGGACCAGCACCAGGCGATCACAGATGCCATTTCATCTGCAGATGCCCAGGGAGCAAGATATGCAATGATCACCCACTTAAACAGCAACCGCAAACGGATCTTAAAAGTGCTGACAGAGCAAAAATCAAATGGAAAGTTATAATCCCCTGTGTTTTCATTGAAAGTTATTGTCAATTTCGTTATAATAGTGTTAAAAAACAGATTGTACACGATCGGTTCGGGGGACACATTATGGAAAAAAGTTTTTTGACATGGACAGCAGCCGCTTTAGGAACGGCAATTCTTTTAACAGCATGCAATACGAATACAGGAACAACTGCGCCAGGCAGCAAGGTGAAACTGGACCCAAGTAAACCGGTTTCCCTTACTGTCTGGCATTATTATAATGGGGCACAACAGGCTGCCTTTGACCAGCTGGTTTCTGAATTTAACGCTACAGAGGGAAAAGACAAGGGTATTTATGTAGAAGGATATACCCAGGGATCTGTATCTGATCTGGAAAAGGCGGTTTCAGATGCAGTATCCGGTGCTGTAGGTGCCCAGTCTTTGCCGGATATTTTCTCTACCTACGCAGATACTGCCTATGCAGTACAGAAAGAGGATAAACTGGCGGATCTGTCTTCTTATTTTACAGAGGAAGAACTGTCTGAATATGTGGACTCTTACATAAAAGAAGGCTATTTCCATGATGATACCTCTCTTTATCTCTTCCCTGTAGCAAAGTCTACAGAGATCATGATGATCAATAAAACAGACTGGAAGCCATTTGCAGATGCTACCGGTTCTTCTTTAGAGGAACTTTCTACTTTAGAGGGAGTGGCAGACGTTGCAAAGCGTTACTATGAGTGGACCGACAGTTTGACCCCGGATATCCCTGATGATGGAAAAGCATTTTACGGAAGAGACTCCATGTCCAATTACTTTATTATTGGCATGAAACAGTTAGGAGCAGATATCTTTGACGTAAAGGACGGTCAGGTTACGATCCAGGCAGACAAAGAAAAAGTCCGCCGCCTATGGGACAATTATTATGTACCTTATGTAAATGGCTATTTTGCAAGTATGGGAAAATTCCGTTCAGATGATGTGAAAACAGGGGATATCCTGGCTTACACCGGTTCTTGCGCATCTTCTATGTACTTCCCGGATCAGGTAGTAACCGATGAGGACAGCCATGCCATTGATTATGTGGTAATGCAGCCTCCTGTATTAGAGGGAGGCGAACAGATCAATGTACAGCAGGGCGCAGGAATGGCAGTGACAAAGTCAGATGCCCAGCATGAATATGCCTCCTGTGAGTTTTTAAAATGGTTTACCAGAAAAGAAAATAATCTCCGTTTTGTATGTGAGTCTGCCTATCTGCCGGTGCGCAAGGATGCCAATTCCATGGAAGCGTTAGATGAAGTGATCAAAGAAAAAGACCTGAAAGTAAATGCTAAGGCGTATCAGTGTTTAAGCAGTATTTTAAATGCCTATGAGTCCATTCATTTTTATACCCCGAACTGCTTTGAAAACGGATATGCCACCAGAAATATCCTGGATTATGATCTTTCCGACAAAGCTGCCCAGGATAAAGAAAAAGTAGATGAAATGGTAGCAGCCGGAATGTCAAGAGCAGAAGCAGCTGCAGAATTTACCGGCGATGCTGCGTTTGAAGAATGGTATGACAGCTGGTATCAGAAGTTAAATGACACGGCACATTCCAATCAGTAGATCCTGTATTTAAGGACGGAAACAGGATCAGAAATAAGATGAGAAATGCCACAGGCAGGAGGTTTGGAAGTAAAACATGAAAAAAAAGAAAAGAACATTGATGCATATTTTACTTCTGCCTCTTTTACTGGTGGTATTATTTCAGGGCATCTTACCTTTTTCCAGGCTCCTTTCCAGCGGTGTTAAATCCATTATGGAGAGTAATGCAGTAGATCTTGACAGTTATCTGGTGGAAAACAGCAAGGTAATACTGGAAAATGCCATGATCGAGCAGTGGAGTGCTGTGCGCAAAGAGAGCAACTATCTGAATAGTGTTCTTTCTGATCTGTTAAAAGAACAACGGGCAGATATAGAAAAGTTTACAAAGGATAAGGAACTTCAGAAGGAATATACCCAGCGTGTATTTCCGGAGCTTTTAGAGTCTTTGCGCCGTGATACCACCTGCGGTGTGTTTCTTGTTATGGCAAATGATCAGCCAATAGGGGCACCGGGAGATTTTACGGGATTTTTCCTCAGGGACTCTGATCCTGTGACCAAGGCAGATACAAACTCTGACCTTCTTTTGGAGCGCGGGGATAAAACTCTGGCCCGTCAGTGGGGAATTACCCTGGATAATTCCTGGTCCCCTGCATTTCGTTTTCAGGGAAAAGGTATCAGGGAAAGTGATGATTTTTTCTATGAACCTTACACAGCAGGTATGGCTCATACAGGGGTAGATATGGCCAGTTTAGGTTACTGGTCCATGCCTTTTATACTGGAAGATTATGAAATGGATAACCATAAAATGATCACATATTCTGTCCCTTTGGTCAATGATGGTGTGATCTATGGTGTTGTGGGAACGGAAGTTTCTGTCAGTTATCTGTGCAATACCTATTTCCGTGTACAGGATCTGAACAGGCAACAGACAGCCGGTTACGCCATTGCCGTTGATAACGGAGATGGTACGTATGAAAATATTGCAGGAAAAGGTAATCTTTATGATGCGGTACAGCGTGAAAATGGTATTTTTAAGCTGGAAAGTACAAAGCATGAGGATCTTTTCAAGGTAAAGGACTCTAAGATCGGTTCCCAGGAGATCTATGCCCTGTTTTCAAAAATGAATTTGTATGCCAATAATGTCCCTTATAAGAATACAAACTGGGTTTTATGTGGTTTTGTGGCAGAGGACTCTATTTTCAGTCTGGGAGATAAGCTGTACAGCGATATTTTGACGACTATTGTGGCCTGTGCAGTTTTGGGACTGGTGATCATGAGTGTGGTGATCCGCTGCGTAACACGACCGGTATACAGGCTTATGGACAGTATCCGAAGCGGAATTGCAGGCTTAAAAGAGTTTGCGCCTTCCGGTATCCAGGAAGTAGATGAGCTGCATCAGGTGGTTGAAAATCTGACAGAAAGTGAGATCAGCACAGAACATCAGCTCAGTGAAGAAAAAGAGCGTTACCGGATCGCAGTAGAAAGTTCCAATGACCTGTTTTTTACATACCGTGAAAAAGGAAATACACTGGAGATCGTAAACAGCAGGGAAATGGATGGTTTGTGGGATATAAAAAATGCCAAAAAAAAGATCCTGGACCGTTATTTTTCAAGGGAAGACCAGAAAAAGCTCCTTTCTATGCTGCAAAGTCATGAGAATACAATTTATGGTCAGTTTTGCTGTATCAATGGCAACCACTCACAGGGACGCTGGATCGAGATCAGAGGAAAGACCATTACAGAGACAAAAGAGGATGATCGAAAGATCGTAGGTTTTGTCCGGGATATCCATGAAACAAAGATGCGGGAACTGAAACAGGAACGAAAGCAGATGATAGATCCTGTTACCTTATTTTACCGTTTAAAACCGGGAATGGAGGTAATTGAGAAGGTTCGTGGAAAGTATCCCCAGGGTATGTTTATTCTTGTGGATATCTGTCATTTTACCATCATAACCAGGGACTTTGGTCTGACATTTAGGGATGTGGTCCTGGAAGAATTTTCCAAAATGTTTCTGGAGGTGTGTGCCGAAGATCTTTCCAGACCTCCGGTGATGATCCGTGCAGGTTCTGATGAACTCCTTGCCTGGATCCCTAAAATTACAGAGGAAAGCTGCAGGCAGAAACTGGAAAAACTGAAAGAACGTTTTTCTGTGATGATCCGGCGCAGTGCCTTAAATCTTAATTTCCAGGCTGGAATTGCCAGAGGGGATGAAAGTGTAACAACCACCTCTCTGTTAAGACGGGTCCGGATCGCTGTTACAGAAGCGGAAAAGCAGGAGATCGGTGTCCTTTCCTGGAATGAGGTAAAGGATCCGGGAGCACAGCCGAAAACATTTGGAAAGATCGTTTCCATGGGATATATGGAACAGATCAGTCTGGCTTCCCTGGCATTAAATCTGTTAGACCGCTGTCCGTCTATTGATGCAGGACTGGATCTGCTTTCCCGCCGCTTAAAAGCACGTTATGGAATGGAAAATATGCTGATCACCAGTTTTCATTATGATTTCCTTTCCAGCGAGCTGGAATACCAGTGGAAGCATCTTCATGGCCTCATGGGAAAACGGGGCGTTGTCCACTGTACAGAAGAAGAGTATGAAAAATTAAATCAGGATGCCCAGATCAACGCAGTGCAGCCTGTAAAACAGCTGTTGTCCGTTGTACCTGTTTTCAGGAAAACAGATATAGACCAGACCGGTGTGGGGATCCTTATGTCAGATAACGGACAGTATTCCGGAAGCATCTTCCTTTTGGGAATAGAACCATCTGTTTATGAAAATGAGGAGGATAGAAAGCTTCTCTGGGAGATCGGCATTATCATCCAGAATCGTATCAACAGAGACCGTCATGATCAGTCTGCACAGGCAAAATCCGATTTCCTGGCCCATATGTCCCATGAGATCCGTACTCCTATGAACGGTATCATTGGTATGACAGAGATCGCTCTAAAAGAAGGACAGACAGAGGAAGTGCGTTTAGACTGCTTAAAGAAGGTAAAAGGATCCTCCAAATATCTGTTAGGTCTGTTAAATGATATTTTGGATATGTCAAAGATCGAAAGCGGAAAGATGAAACTGGTAAAAGATGATTTCCAGCTTGATAAGATGATCGGCGAACTGTATCCGTTATTGGAAGCTAAGTTTGAGGAAAAATCTCAGAAATATCATCAGGAGATCCATTTGGTCAACCAGTGGTTCTATGGGGATGCTTTGCGTCTCAGTCAGGTCCTGGTCAATCTGTTAAGCAACGCAGTGAAATATTCCGGGGATCACACGGAGATCACTTTAACAGTAGAGGAAACAAGGCTTTCTGATGGTCTTTCTAAATTACAGTTTGCGGTGAAGGATCACGGCATTGGTGTCAGTGAAGAAGACCGCCAGCGTATTTTCAGAAGTTTTGAGCAGGTGGACCGTTCTGTGGTAGGACAGCAGGGAACCGGACTGGGACTGGCGATCAGCAACCGTCTGGTACATATGATGGGCGGAACCATTGAGCTTGAAAGCCAGATCGGGGAAGGAAGTACCTTCCGGTTTTCCATTACGTTAAAGCCGGTCAGCGCCCACCATGTAAAAGAAGAAGTTTCCAGGGTGGAAAGAGATTTTACAGGTGTCCGCGTTCTGGTAACAGAGGACAATCCATTGAACCGGGAGATATTACAGTATATTCTGGAAGATATGGGAATGTCTGTGGAAAATGCCTGTGACGGAAAAGAGGCGGTAGATAAGTTTACCGCCTCCGAGAAAGGATATTATGATCTGATCATTATGGATATTATGATGCCGGTTATGAACGGACTGGAGGCAGCCCATGCCATCCGGACCACCGATCATCCGGATCATAAAAAGATCCCTATCATTGCCATCAGTGCCAATGCTTTTGATGAAGATATCCGCAGGTCTCTTGCAAGCGGCATGAATGCCCATCTTTCCAAGCCGATCGAAGTGGATAAACTGCGGGAGACCCTTGGAAAACTGTTAAAATAAGGACTTACTGAACAAAGGGAGCAATGGTTTCTTCCGGGGCTGGCTGTGAGGTTTCCGGTGCAGCCGGAGCAGTTGGCGCTGGTTCTGTTGGTGCAGGAGCTGTCTGTGCCGGGGCTGTTTCATGTTTTGGAGCCTTTTTCTCTGTTGTCCCAGCCTTAGTCGGAGCAGCTGCTTTTGTTGGATTTGCAACAGAACTGCTTTCTTGTGCTCCTTTTGTGCTGGAGGCAGTTGTATCAGAAGTAGTTGTACCGGAAGTAGTTGTGCCGGAAGCAGAAGAGGTGTTGCGGTGGATCACAGCACTATGGCCAAGATAGGTTTTGGAGTGGTCCAGAGTACGTTCGACTTCCTGTCCGTCTTTGTATACAACTTTATAAGTATCCCAGCGGCTGCCTTTGGTGGCCGCTTTTATTGTATTTTCTGTTCCCGGAGCTAAAGTAGGGTCTTCTACGTATTCCGGTTCCGGCGGGTCGATTTCTTCTACTTTTTCAGAAGCCAGATCCCATACAACTCCATCCTCTAATACAGGCACGCCGAAAATAGAAACAGTTGCCTTGCGGTCAGCGTAGCTTGCAAGAATACCGATAGGTTTGTCAGAAGTATTTACAAAACGGAAGTCAGGCTGTTCCCAGCTGATGGCAGCATCCTGGCCCGGAGTTACATAGTTAGGCTCGAAAGTATGGGAGCGGCGGAAGGTAACTTCCATGCCGGACTGAAATACTACCCGGTATAAGGTACTGGAGATCTGGCATACACCGCCTCCCAGTTCCTGGACGACAGCGCCGCTGTTGTATGCGGCTGCTTCCTGGTATCCTTTTTCCGCAGTACGCTGTCCTACAACAGAGTTAAAAGAAAATTCTTCCCCGGGCTGGACAATGGTTCCGTTTAAAGCTTCTGCAGCAAGGCGTACATTAGTGTTGCGCTTATCATTGTCCGTGGTTTCAGTGGTAAAAGTGACGAGAGTCTTGTAGCTGGCTTTTACCTCATCACAGGAAATAGAAGGTGCTTCCTTATGGGACTGTACTTCTACTACAGCATCCATGCGGTTTTCATGAATGGCAGCTAAAATATCATTGGCCAGCTGGTCCCGGTCAATACGTGAGCCGGCGCAGCCTTCCCTGAACACAAACTGTCCCTTCTGGTTGTCATAGTGGTCCAGGGTACTGATCTTTGAAGGAACATCCCATTCTTTTGCCAGTTCTTCCAGTTCCTGGAAAATGGAATTTTTCAGGGCATCCGTTGGAAGCTCTGCCGCTGTTAATGTAAGATCTCCTGAAACGGTTTCCTCTTCTTTACTGGTAAGCCAGTTGCGGATGGCGTCTGTAAGAATGTTGGGAAGTTCCTTACTGTCATCTTCATATGCGGCAGTCATATTCCAGGAAAGAGACTTACTGATCCGGGAAACAGCCTCATCTTTGCTTAATCCCTCTAAAGAAATGCCGTTGACAGTCAGTAAGACAGGAGAAGTTTCAGATGCCTGGCTGGCAGTTGCTTTTGCGGCTCTTTCCGGTTCAGAAACAGAACGGGAATGGAGTACAACAGCGGAGATGCCTAAGAGTACGACAACAGCTCCTGCTGCTGCAAAGGGGATCCAACCTCCTTTTATTGGTTTTCTTTTCGGCCTGTCATAATCAAAATGCAGCCGCTTTGATGTATGATCCTTATCCCGTCTTCCTCTGGGACCATGATAGGAAGAGCGGGAATTCTTGTTTGAAGACATAAATATCCCTCTTTTCATATACTTTTTCATATGCTTTATAAAGTATTTTACAGATTTTGTATTATATAAGAAGGGATAAGGGATGTCAAGGCAGGTAAATACTGGTTTAAGGAAATATTAAACTAAATGTCAAAATGTCTGGAACAGGCGGGTCAGGACCGTAAAAATAATACAGCATAAAGCACCGCAAAATGCCGGCAGAAAAGCAGAAACAAAGGTCCACCATTTACTTTTTGTTTCTTTATACAGTGTGATCAGGGTAGTGGAACAGGGCCAGTGCATCAGGGAGAAAAGCAGGACGCAGACAGCTGTTTTCCAGGTCCAGCCATGTAACAGAAGGATCTCTTTTAACTGTCCCATATTTTCAAAATTTGTTAGGCTTCCCTGGGCTGTGTAGGCCATAAGGATAATAGGAAGAACGATTTCGTTTGCCGGAAGTCCCAGGATAAAGGCAGTTAAGATCACCCCGTCCATCCCCATAAGACGTCCAAGAGGGTCTAAAAACCGGCTGAAACGTGCAAGAAGGCTTATATTTCCCGGAGCTGTATTTGCCATGATCCACAGGAGAAAACCGGCAGGAGCAGCTACAGCGGCAGCTCTTCCAAGGACGAAAAGGGTCCGGTCTGTTACCGAGCGAAAGATCACTTTGCCGATCTGGGGCTTCCTGTAAGGGGGAAGCTCTAAGGTAAAGGAAGAGGAAACTCCTTTTAAGATCGTTGCAGATAAAAGGTAAGAGGTAATAAAAGTCATGGCGATCCCTGAAAGGATGAACAAAGTAAGCAGCAGGGCACTGGCAGCAGAAGAAAGCAGGCCATGGCTATTTCCGGATAAAAACAGCAGGATCAAAGTGATAAAAAGAGGCAGACGGCCGTTACAGGGAACGAAACTGTTTGTGATCATGGCAATAAGCCGTTCTCTTGGGGAGTCGATAATACGACAGCCTGTGATCCCTGCTGCGTTGCAGCCAAATCCCATTGCCATGGTAAGAGCCTGTTTCCCGCAGGCTTTACAGCACTGGAAAGGCCGGTCTAAGTTGTAGGCGATACGGGGCAGATAGCCGGAGTCCTCCAATAAGGTAAAAAGAGGAAAGAAAATAGCCATGGGAGGCAGCATAACGGAAACCACCCAGGCGAGGACCTGATAGACCCCATGAACGAAGGCGTCCCGGATCCAGTCTGGAAAATGAAGGGATAAAAGGGCCTGATCCAGTACCGGCTGAAAGGAAAAAAACAGTCTGGAAAGCAGGGCGGACAGGTCGTTTGCCCCAACCAGGGTGATCCAGAAGATAAGGGCTAAAAGTCCGGCCATGGCAGGATAGGCAGCCAGGCGGCCTGTAAGGATGCGGTCCAGTTTCCGGTCGGTTTCATTGTAGCTGCGTTCCGGCAGCTTTACACAAAGGGAGGCAATGGTTTCAGCGTTGTCGATCAGGCCGGAGACAATGCGGTCTTTTAATATGTCTTTAAAAATGCCTTTTCTGTTTAAATGATCCCAGGCAGTTTTTAAACAGTCTGCAATGGCAGGATCCTGTGACGGAACAAGCTGGCAGGCATTTGTAAAAGACCGGAGAAAGGACTGATCATCTTCTAGCAGGCGCAGGGAGAGAAAGCGGGAAGTGGTATAAAATGGAAGTTCATGGGTATCCAGCCAATTTTTCACAGCAGGTTCCACCATGGAGACTGCTTTTTCCAGTTCAGGGCAGTAAGTGACCTGATAGTGGGGAATGGCAGGACCTTCAGTAATATCATCTAACCGCTCCAAGAAAGAAGAAAGTGTGCTTTTCTTTCTGGCAGAGGTTCCTGCTACCGGTACACACAGCAGGTCTGATAACTGATCCAGATCAATGGTGATGTTTTTCTTTTCCGCTTCATCTAAAAGATTGACACATACCAATGTACGGTCCGTAGCTTCCAGGATCTGAAGGACCAGGTTTAAATTGCGTTCCAGACAGGTGGCATCACAGACAATGACCACTGCCTGATGAGCACCGAAACAGATAAAATCCCTGGCAACTTCTTCCTCTGCAGAACGGGAAGAGAGGGAGTAAGTTCCTGGAATGTCTACCAGTGTGTAATCACGGGCCGGACTGTGGCAGATTCCCCAGGCATTAGCTGTGGTCTTGCCGATCCAGTTTCCGGTGTGCTGCTTCTTCCCGGTAGTAAGACTGTTAAATAAAGTACTTTTTCCTACATTGGGATTTCCTGCAAGGGCGATCACAGGATAGTGATCCGGTATGGCTTTTGGCTGCTTCATGCTTTCTCCTTTCTGCAGATCTGGATGTTTCTGCTGTCTGCTTTACGGATAGCGATCACAGCTCCGCGGATCTGGTAGGCAGCAGGATCCCCTAAAGGGCTTATCCCAACACATTCTACCAGTGTATTTTCAACGAGACCTATATCAAGAAAACGGCGTCGGATGCTGCCGGAAGAGGTAAGGCAGCAGACCCGTGCTTTTTCACCAGGTTTTATATCGTTCAGACAAAGAGGGGAAGTCATAAGAATATTACCTGCCTGGGAAGTTATTTGTACTTATTATATGATACCAAGGGTCAAAAGGTTAAAAATCCGATGCAAGCAGTGAAAATAGCTGGAAAACTTAAGAAAGATGGGTTATAATATTAACAATATAGGTTATAAAAAATACAACAGGAGAAGGCAGAATTATCATGGAAGAAAATTATATTGAATGGCTGGTAAAACGGAAAGATCCCGTATATGCCTGGCCGGTAAAGATCCTGATGATCGTTGTGTGCGCGTTATCAGTACTGGCAGCACTGCAGATGTTATTGGGAATTCTGATCTTGGCGGCAGCAGCAGCGGCTACGTATTTTGTTTTTCTGAATTTGAGTGTAGAATATGAATACCTGTTTGCAGATGGCGGTTTCAGTGTAGACAGTATTCTTGGAAAAGCAAGAAGAAAGAAAACGTTTGACTGCGATAAAGAAGATGTACAGGTGATCGCACCGGCAAATTCCTATGTTTTAAAGGATTATGAAAAGCAGGGAATGAAAGTGATCGACTGTACCAGTCATAACGCCGGAGCAGATGTCTATGCCCTGATCAGCCAGAAAGGGGCCCAGACCACCAAGGTATTATTTGAACCGGGTGATAAGATGAAGGCAGCGATGCGCAGGGTATTTCCAAGAAAATTTATCTAGTGATAAGTTTACCTCATAAAAAATCATAAGGAATTTCAATGAATATTTTCCGTTAAATGGGTTTGACAATCCATATAAAATTTGCTAGTATTATTTACTAATAAGAAGGCCAAAACGCCAGTGTCTGATAAAACCGATGTTTTTTTAGCGCTGGCGTTATATTGAACCTTCATACAAAAATTTTACAGAGAAAGAGAGGAAAAATGAATGGGTACAATTATCGGTGAAGGCATTACCTTTGATGATGTGCTTCTGGTTCCATCCTATTCAGAAGTGATCCCAAACCAGGTTGATTTAAGCACAAACCTGACCAAGAAGATCCGTCTGAACATTCCGTTAATGAGTGCAGGTATGGATACCGTTACAGAGCATCGTATGGCAATCGCCATGGCTCGTCAGGGAGGAATTGGCATTATTCATAAGAATATGTCTATTGAGGCACAGGCTGAGGAGGTAGATCGTGTAAAACGTTCTGAGAACGGTGTTATCACCGATCCATTCTATCTTTCCCCAGAGCATACATTAAAGGACGCCAATGATCTGATGGCAAAATTCCGTATTTCCGGTGTGCCGATCACAGAAGGCAAGAAGTTAGTTGGTATCATTACCAACCGTGACTTAAAGTTTGAGGAAGATTTCAGCCGTCCGATCAGAGAGTGCATGACTTCCAAGAACCTGGTTACAGCAAAAGAAGGCGTTACCTTAAAGGAAGCAAAAGCGATCCTTGCAAAGGCAAGAGTAGAGAAGCTGCCTATCGTTGATGATGATTTCAACCTGAAGGGCCTGATCACCATCAAAGATATTGAAAAGCAGATCAAATATCCTCTGTCTGCAAAAGATGCCCAGGGACGTCTGTTATGTGGTGCTGCTATCGGTATCACAGCTAACGTTCTGGAGCGTGTAGAAGCACTGGTTAAGGCAAAAGTAGACGTAGTTGTTTTAGACTCTGCTCATGGTCATTCCGCAAACGTTATCCGCTGCGTAAAGATGATCAAGGAAGCATATCCGGATGTTCAGGTCATTGCAGGAAACGTAGCAACCGGTGATGCAACCAGAGCCCTGATCGAAGCTGGCGCTGACTGCGTTAAGGTTGGTATCGGACCTGGTTCTATCTGTACTACCCGTGTAGTTGCAGGTATCGGTGTTCCTCAGATCACCGCTGTTATGGACTGCTACGCAGTTGCAAAAGAGTACGGTATCCCGATCATCGCAGATGGCGGTATCAAGTATTCCGGTGATATTACAAAGGCCATCGCAGCAGGCGGCAGCGTTTGTATGATGGGAAGCATGCTTGCAGGATGCGACGAGAGCCCGGGTGCTTTCGAACTGTATCAGGGACGTAAGTATAAAGTATACCGTGGCATGGGCTCTATTGCAGCAATGGAAAACGGAAGCAAGGACCGTTACTTCCAGACTGACGCAAAGAAGCTGGTTCCAGAAGGTGTAGAAGGCCGTGTAGCTTATAAGGGTATGGTAGAAGATACTGTATTCCAGCTGTTAGGCGGTTTACGTTCCGGTATGGGTTACTGTGGAGCAAAGGATATCCCAACTCTTCAGGAGACAGGAAGATTTGTTAAGATCTCCGCAGCATCCTTAAAAGAGAGTCATCCACATGATATCCATATCACAAAAGAAGCTCCAAACTATTCCATTGAGGAATAGATATGAGTGCAGAAAAAAACAAGCGGCTGCGTTAGCAGACATTTGTTTTTTTCAAGCCATTCACGAAGATTCAGCCTGCGTGAGCAGGCAGTGGAACGCGTCAGCGCGGGAATCTGAGTGTTAGACGAAATTCATGGGTCGCCGCGTTTGCGGCGGCTCTTTTTGGGTTATGGGCCAAAAGCCGCAGACCGGGCTTTGGCTCATTGTAATGTATTTGAAAAAGAAAGCAGGAACATAAATTGGGAGAACGCTCCAAACTTACAACATTATGTTATATAGAAAAAGATGACAGTTATCTCATGCTTCACAGAGTCAGCAAGAAAAATGATGAAAACAAGGACAAATGGATTGGGATCGGCGGCCATTTTGAAGAAGGGGAAAGCCCGGAGGACTGTCTTTTAAGAGAAGCAAAAGAAGAAACCGGTCTTACACTGACTTCCTGGAAATTCCGGGGGATCGTAACCTTTGTTTCCGATGTGTGGGGAACAGAATACATGTGCCTGTATACAGCAGACGGATATACAGGGGAGATGATCTCCTGCAACGAAGGCGTTCTGGAATGGATCAAAAAAGAAGATCTGTTAAAACTGAACCTGTGGGAGGGCGATAAGATATTTTTAAAACTTTTACAGGAAAATGCACCGTTTTTCTCCTTAAAACTGGTGTATAAAGGGGATGAACTGACAGAAGCTGTGTTAAACGGGGAAAACTTAAAGAAATCGTAACAAAATGGCTTGTTTTTTTGTAACTGCGTGTGTGCTATA
>ULRN01042393.1_pt1 | contig 13830 bp, 10 predicted proteins | sample 1955461 | NCBI WGS metagenome assembly ULRN01 (sample SAMEA4835683, study PRJEB28245) | human gut metagenome | biome: gut microbiome; material: fecal sample | place: Denmark | collected 2008 | reverse complement strand
TACGCGAGCCGAGCATTATCACCGGTATGCTCATCTTCTTGTTTGGCGTGGGGTCGGTCTATGTGTTCTACGGCTACGTGACGCCTTATCTTGAGCAAGTGCTGGGCATGGGCACGGTCGAAGCCAGCACCACGCTCATGGCCTATGGCGTGTTCTGCCTGATCTCGAACATCCTGGGCGGATGGATCGATGCTCGCTTTGGCATGAAGGCACTGCTTGTGACGTTTGTGCTGCAGGCTGCGGCGTTACTCGGACTGTTTGCTGTGGGCGGCACCATGCCGCTCGCGCTGGTCTTTATCTTTAGTTTGGCGTTGCTCATGTACCTGTTCTCGGTGTCGTGCATCACGCACTTTATGGACGTGGCACGCAGCCGCCATCCCAAGTCGATGGTACTCGCAAGTTCGGTTGAGCCCATGGCGTTTAACGTCGGCATTTCGTTTGGCACCGCGGTAGGCGGCGCCGTGGTAAGCAGCGTTGGCATTGCGTACGTGGGCGCAGTGGGTGCCGCGTTCTCGCTTGTGGCCTGGGCCCTCACACTGGTGACGATTAAGCTGGCTCGCTGGGAGCGCAAGCGGGCGAGGGCGTAGGCGTAGGCGTAGATGCGATACTCGAGCTCGATGATGACGATTGAAAGAAAACCGCATATGCAACGCGTACTGTTTATCTGCCATGGGAACATCTGCCGCTCGACGATGGCCGAGTCGGTGTTTACCGAGCTGGTGCACCGCGCCGGGCGCGCGGGCGAGTTTGTCATTGATTCCGCTGCGACCTCGACCGAGGAGATCGGCAACCCGCCACACCACGGTACCGTTGCCAAGCTGCGTGAGGTCGGGATTCCCGTCGTTGAGCACCGTGCCCGCCAGGTGCGTCGCGCAGAGTATGGCAACTGGGATCACATTGTCTATATGGATGCTGAGAACGCGCGTGGCCTACGCCGCATCTTTGGCGACGACCCCGACGGCAAGATCTCGCGCCTGCTCGATTGGACCGATCGCCCCGGCGACGTAGCCGACCCCTGGTACACCGGTAATTTCGATGCCACCTACCGCGATGTACTCGCCGGTTGCACCGCTATGCTCGAGCAGCTGTAGGCGCTCGGGCGGCGCGGATATACGGGCCACGCCATCGGTATAAAACGAGCGTGGATTTTCTCCCGCATACAAATTGAGCGTGGAAAATCTCCCACTTTGAGCGTTCAAGGGCGCCCTAAACGGGAGATTATCCACGCTCATTATCTCGGTGGGAGATTATCCACGCTCGGTTACTCGTCGACGATCTCGGCAAGCCAGACGTTCAGCGTATCGACCTCGGGGCAGCAGAACTTTGCCGCACCAGGCTCGTTGCCAGGCACGGTTCCGCCATAGCGCAGGATATCGATATAGGGAAAGCCCACGTGACAGGCCATAGCGCACATCTTGCCGCGGTCTCGATCGAAGTCGAAGACGTCTCCCGGCTTGTGACCATGGTGACAACGGCACGCACCCAGCTGGTCCACGCAGCTCACGCGGATACGCGGACGCTTGCCACGCGGCGCACCGAGCGGCCCGTTCTCGCCCGCAGGCTTGACGCCGCCCTCGCCGGCGTTACTCATGGTCGATCACATCCAGGCAGGCCTCGATGGGAAGACCGGCCGACTTGTCTTCTTGGTCGGCATTGCGCTCGATAAGCTCGGCCACCACACGCATGGCGTCGGTCGTCGCACGCTGTAAGCTCCAGCCGGCCATAACGCGACCCACGAGCACCGACGAGAACGTATCGCCCGTGCCCGGGAAATACACCGGGATCAGCTCAAAGGGAATCGTGAAGTACTCTCCCGCCACATGGTCGTAGCCGATGACGGCACTCGCCCCGTCGACCTTCGCGCTCGTAATGACCACCGACTTGGCGCCCAGCGCGAGCATGGCGTCCACGAGCGCACGAGCCTCATCGGCCGTAATCTGCTCGGCCATAGGCGTATCGGTGAGCAGACACGCCTCGGTATAGTTGGGCACCGCGTAGTCGGCGCACTCGACCAGACTGCGCATAAGGCCGATGGTCGATTCGGGCACGCCGGCGTAGAGCCTGCCGTTGTCGGCCATGATGGGGTCGACGAACACCTTGGTGCCTTTTTGCGAACGGCGGTGGCAAAAGTCCGAGATGATGCGCGTCTCTTCCTCGGTCACGATAAAGCCGGTCGAGATGGCGTCGAACTCAAAGCCGAGCTCTTCCCAGATGGCAAGACTCTGACGCACGTACTCGGTGGTGTCGTGGATGTAGAACTTGGGGTAGTTGAGCGTATCGGACACAAGTGCCGTCGGCAGATTGTGGATACGGTAACCCATGTGCGACAGCACCGGCAGCATGGCGGAAAGCGCAACCTTGCCGTAGCCGCACATATCGTTAATCAGCAGCAGCTGAGTGTTCTTCATGAGTGTCCCCCTTGGTTCGGGCGCGGCGCGGCAGCGCCACAGTGCGACTAAGTGTAGCGCAGGAGGCGTCGTGAGCAGTCACTAGGGTCGCGAAGAGCGCATTGTTGCGGAAAGGTTTCGGAAATGGGAGGCAAATCACGGCGGTAGCGGCACAGTAGCTGCCACCTATTTACTACCATTCCAAAACTATGCCGGATTACTACGATAAACCGTTAGCCTCCAACCACAACGAATTGCACTCCGGCAAAACCGCAGGTAGACAGCTTGTGATTTTACGAAAAACAATGCCGAGGTCTGATATTTCGAATTCATCGTAGTAATCCGGCATAGTTTTGGACAAAGCAACTTCGAAAGGGTGTCACCGCAGCCCAAAATGATTCGTTTTCCTCCGTCCCCCACGGATCACTCAAATGCCAACCGAGGCAGCGCTGCAGATTGAGGACGGACAGCGAAAGCGTTCCTAAGCGAGCAAGGTGACGTGAAAGAGGAGGGCATAGGCCTTGTGGCCATGCCCGACGATTGAACGCCAGATTGCCGCTTAGGAACGTTTGCAACGTCGAGCGGTTACGGCGTTTGGCAAAACGCCGTAACTTAATAAGTTTGGTACCTTGACATTCATTTCTCATGCTCCTAGATTGGTTAGGCACAAAACAATTCCACTACCTAACTAAAGAAAGGAGCAACACTAATTCATGTGCGATGAACCTCTTAACCTTTGTTCGCACGAGCCCGCCGGCGACCCGTCACAGCTGGCGGATGTACCCGAAGCGGTCAGTGCCGAAGACAAACTCGCCAAGCGCATCCTGAGCGGCCTGGGTTTTTGCGGCCATTACATGCATTTTCATGGCGGAGGCGTGTCCGGCAAGGCGCCCATCATCTGCCTGCTGGCCAAGCAGCCCGGCGGCGAGATGTCGCAGCAGGAACTCGGCATGCACTTTGACCTCAAGCCGGGGTCGCTTTCCGAGATCCTGTCCAAGCTCGAGGTCAACGGTCTCATCGAGCGCAGCCGTAACCCCAAGGATCGACGGCAGCTCACCATTCGCCTGACCGAAACCGGCCGGGAAAACGCCCGCATCGACCAGGCGGCCCGCATCCGCTTTAGAGAACGGGCCTTTAGTGCCCTCACTCACGACGAGCGCGAGCAGCTCGCCGAAATGCTCGAGAAAATCCGTGTAACCTGGGAGGAACTGGATGATTAAAACCCTCATGGGCAGCATCCGCGACTATATGAAAGTCGCTGTTGCCACGCCATTGCTCGTGCTTGGCGAGGTGCTCTGCGAGATGCTGATTCCATTTATCACCGCCAACCTGATCGACGCCATCAAAGACGGCGCCACCGTAGCCGAGATGCTTCCCACCGCGGGCTTTTTGGTGCTCGTCGCGCTGACGTCGCTTGCTTTTGGTGCCGCCGCCGGCGTCACCTGCAGCCATGCGAGCTGCGGCTTCGCCAAGAACCTGCGTCACGACCTGTTCTACAAGATCCAGACGTTCAGCTTTGCCAACATCGATGAGTTCTCGAGCTCCTCGCTCGTCACGCGCCTGACCACCGATATCAACAACGTGCAGCAGGCCTTTATGATGATCATCCGTATCGCCGTGCGCGCGCCGCTGGTATTGATCTTCGCCTTTACCATGGCGTTTATCATGGGCGGCAGCGTTGCCATGGTCTACCTGGTCATCATTCCGCTGCTGGGCTTTGGGCTGTTCTTTATCATCTTTAAGGTGCGCCCCATCTTCTCGCGCGTGTTCCACAAGTACGATGCCCTTAACGAGTCCGTCGAGGAAAACGTCACCGGCATGCGCGTGGTTAAGAGCTACGTGCGCGAAGACTTTGAGAAGGAGAAATTCGCGACCGCCGCACGCGACGTCCAGATGGACTTCACCCGCGCCGAGAAGCTGCTCGCCTTTAACAACCCCATGATGAACATCTGCGTCAACGGCGCGTTTGTCGTCATCATCTACCTGGGATCCAAGCTCATCATCACGAGCCAGGGCACGCTGTTCGACGTGGGCCAGCTCTCCTCGATCTTTACCTATGGCTTCGCGATCCTCATGAGCCTGATGCAGCTGTCGATGATCTTTGTCATGGTGACCATGGCCGACGAATCGGCGCACCGCATTACCGAGGTGCTGGCCGCCGAGCCCACGATCGCCGATCCCGCCGAGCCCGTGCTCGAGGTTGCCGACGGTTCCATCGACTTTGACCACGTGAGCTTTAAGTATTCCGCGCATGCAAAGCGCCAGGCGCTCGACGATATCGACCTGCACATTAAGAGCGGCGAAACCATCGGCATCATCGGCGGTACCGGCTCGGCCAAGTCCACGCTCGTTAACCTCATCGCCCGCCTGTACGACGCCACCGAGGGCACCGTGCGCGTGGGCGGCATGGACGTGCGCGACTACGACTTGGACGCCCTGCGCCACCAGGTGGCCATGGTGCTGCAGAAAAACGTACTGTTTAGCGGCACCATTGCCGAAAACCTGCGCTGGGGCGACCCGAACGCCACCGACGAGGAAGTCCGCGAGGCGGCACATCTGGCCTGCGCCGATGAGTTTGTCGATGGCTTCCCCAAGGGTTATGACACCTGGATCGAGCAGGGCGGCTCCAATGTTTCCGGCGGTCAGAAGCAGCGCCTGTGCATTGCGCGTGCCCTGCTGCGTCGCCCCAAGATCTTGATCCTGGACGACTCCACCAGCGCCGTCGACACCAAGACCGACGCCAAGATCCGCGCAGGGTTGGCAAGCTATCTGCCCAACACGACCAAGCTCATCATCGCCCAGCGCATCAGCTCCGTGCAGGACGCAGACCGCATCATCGTCATGGAGGGTGGCCGTATCGCGCAGATCGGCAACCATGACGAGCTGCTCAAGATGAGCGAGATCTACCGCGAGACCTTTACCTCGCAAAACAAGATGTCTGCCGAGGGCGAAGGGGCCGTCGAGGCCGACACCGAGGCATCCGCAACGCAAGCTCAGACCCAGGAAGGAGGCGAGGCACATGAGTAAGGCAACGACCGCCGAGCGCGCACTCAACCGCAAGGGCGGCACCATGTCGCGCCTCATCAAGACGCTCTTTGGCTTCTACCCCGTGCTTTTGCCCCTCGTCGTTGTCGGCGTGGTGCTCTGCGCCATCATCAACTCCATCGGTGCGACCTTCCTTCAGAGCGCCCTGCAGATTATTAGCGAATCGTGGCAGTCGGGCGATTGGGAAGCCGCACAGCCCAAGATCGCACAGCTCGTGACCACCCTCGCCTGCATCTACGGCGTCGGCATCCTGTCCTCGCTCTTCTGGAACCGCGCCATGGCCATCGTCACGCAGGGCTCGCTCGAGAAGCTGCGCGAGAAGATGTTCAACCGCATGCAGGACCTGCCGATTCGCTACTTCGACACGCACCAGCGCGGCGACATCATGAGCCACTACACCAACGACATCGACACGCTGCGCCAGATGATCAGCCAGTCGCTACCCAACCTGCTCATGACGACCATCGTCATCGTCACGGTGTTCTTTATCATGCTGTACTACAGCGTTTGGATGTGCCTGGTCATTGTGGCAGGCGTCGCCTTTATGACCTTTATGACCAAGCTGCTCGGCTCCAACTCCGCGCGCTTCTTCATTGCGCAGCAGACCGAGCTCGGCGTGGTCGAGGGTCATATCGAGGAAGTCATGAACGGCCAGAAGGTCGTCAAGGCATTCTGCCACGAGTCTGCCGCCGAGGCCGATTTTGACGAGCGCAACGAAAAGCTCTTCGAGGTATCGCAGAAGGCCAACATGTACGCCAACATCCTCATGCCTATCCTTATGAACCTGGGTAACCTGCTCTACGTGCTGGTGGCCCTTGCCGGCGGCATTTTCCTGGCGCTGGGCGTGCCCAACCTGAGCATCTCGGGCATGGCGCTGTCCATCGCCGTCGTGGTGCCGTTCCTCAACATGACCAAGCAGTTCTGCGGACAGATCGGCCAGATCTCGCAGCAGATCAACGCCGTAGTCATGGGCCTCGCCGGCGCCGACCGCATCTTTGAGCTTATCGACGAGAAGCCCGAGGCCGACGAAGGCTATGTGACGCTCGTCAACGCGCAGGTGAACCCCGACACCTGGGAGTTCGAGGAGGCCGACCACCACACCGGCATGTGGGCATGGAAACATCCGCACCGCGCAACCGGCGAGATCGAGTACGTACCGCTGCGCGGCGACCTGGTCATGGACAACGTCGACTTTGGCTACACGCCCGACCACGAGGTGCTGCACGGCGTGTCCGTGTTTGCCAAGCCGGGCCAGAAGGTCGCGTTTGTCGGCGCCACCGGTGCCGGCAAGACGACCATCACCAACCTCATCAACCGCTTCTATGACATCGCCGATGGCAAGATCCGCTACGACGGCATCAACGTCAACAAGATCCGCAAGGCCGATCTGCGCCGCTCGCTGGGCGTCGTGTTGCAGGACGTGAACCTGTTCACCGGCACCGTGATGGATAACATCCGCTACGGCAACCTGGATGCCACCGACGAGGAGTGCATCGCGGCTGCCAAGCTCGCGGGCGCTGACGACTTTATCACCCGCCTGCCCGACGGCTACGACACCATGCTCACCGGTAACGGCGCGCAGCTGTCGCAGGGCCAGCGCCAGCTGATTTCGATCGCCCGCGCCGCCGTCGCCGATCCGCCGGCAATGATTCTGGACGAGGCCACGAGCTCCATCGACACCCGCACCGAGGCCATCGTGCAGGCAGGCATGGACAAGCTCATGGAGGGCCGCACGACGTTTGTCATCGCGCACCGCCTGTCCACCGTGCGCAACTCCGACGCGATCATCTGCCTGGACCACGGCCGCATCATTGAGCGCGGCAACCACGACGAGTTGATCGCCAAGCGCGGGTACTACTATCAGCTCTATACCGGAGCGTTTGAGCTGGAGTAGTTCAGCCCGCCGAGAAGGCCGATTTGTCGCTCATTCGTCGGGCATGACCCTAAGGTCAATGCCCTCCTCTTTCGGGGCAAATCGACTCATCTCAACGACCCAAACACAATGCGCCGCAACGAATAAAGCCTCCGCAGCCACACGAGCTGCGGAGGCTTTTCTATACCCTCTGCTACAGGCTTACCGTTCCTCGTGTTGCGGCCCGGCTGCCTCGGCTGTCTTTACGCGGTTCTTGTCGATGTACATGTTTTTGTCGGCCTGGGAAAAGAGCTCGCGCATCGTAGGCGGTTCATCAAAATCACTGGAAAGCGCGTAGCCCACCGCATAGCTGATAGGCATGTCGGGGTGGGCCCCGGAATACTCGTTCACGTTCGCACGAACCCGAGCGAGACAGGACTCCACGGCAGCCCGATCGGCATCCCACAGCACCGCGATAAACTCATCGCCGCCGTCGCGGCCCACAAAGCAAGTCTCGGACGCCACGCGCCCCAGCTGCCGGGCAAAAGAACGGATGTATTCATCACCCTTCTCGTGGCCAAAGGTGTTATTGACCATATGCAGATTGTTAAGATCGAAGACGCACAGCGCAACGGGCGCCTCCGCGGAGACAGGCTGCTCCTGCCCCAAGATCTCCTCGCACTTGTTCTTATTGGGCAGTCCCGTGGCTTCGTCGAGATAAACTTTGCTCTGCAGCTCGCGATTGAGCGCGGCAGTTCGCACCGCGCGAACAAGTTCGACCGCAAAGGTCGCTACCAAGCCCACGATGTCGATGATCACCAAGCCCTCGAGATAGTTGAGCGCCGACGCCTTCTCCTGGGAATAGTCCTCCGCGAGTCGCGTAGCATCGTCGCAAATGCCAAAGAACTCCTCGCTCATCGCGATGATATCGGTGTTCTCGTAGCCAACTTCGCGCACGCGGGTGATCTCGGCGCAAAGCTCATCAAAATAATTTGCAAGCTCGGTCATCTTTGCCTGATATTCGTCATCATCGAGACGGACGAGGTTGAGGTCGTCACTTCCGTAACGCAAACCGTTGATGTATGAATCCACGGCTTTGAGCAGGTCATCTTGAGGCTGGCCCGCGTCCTCGAGCTTAACGATTCGCTGCGTGGTACCGCGCACCAGACCGGCGTAGTTGACTACGCGCGCCGTGCCCTGGATATCGGAGACGAGCAGCATAACATTGATGAAGAAGAAGATGAGAACTGCCGTGAGCACCATCATGAGCAGGCGCACCGCCTGGCTGGCCTTCTTGGCGACAGAAGTATTCAAAAGTTCAATCCCCCAAATGGCAAAAGAGTAGGTGGCGCATAGCGTCTTGTAAATCATGCGGGGTCAACTCTACCAGATGATTTTTCTAGGACGGGGATTAAAGAATCATCGACACGATAGCTATTTGAGAAGCTGAGCCATTGCGTTGACGAATTTTTGGACTTGGAGGATGGGCTCGAGCGGGTAGTGCAGAAAGACCGGCACCTCGCGGCCGCACAGGAACGGCACGCCCACAAAGGCCGGGTGCACCCCCGACCACGCGCCGCAGGTGAGCACCGCGTCGCCCTTTTCCTCCGCCTCGTTAAAGAGCGCAAAGTCAAAGCTGTCCACGTCGATCACGTCCACGCCGCCGTCGGCCAACAGGTCGATGCGCAGGCTGTCCATGGCGTCGTTGCCGTGACGGAGCACGCGCAGGCGCATGCCCTCCAGGTCGGCAACCGTGATGCGCGTCTTGCGCGCCAGCGGGCTCGTGCGCGGCACGTCGATATAAAACGGCACGTTGACGATGCGGAGCTTTTGGCAGGTGTCGCCCCAGCGTGGGGTAGAAAAACTCGACTGCACCACATCGACCTCGCGGCCCAAGCTACGCATGACTGTCTCGCGCTCGTCGTAGAGGTCGCTTACCGGCACGATCTCAAATCGCAGCGACGGCTCCAGATCGTGGATGCCCGTCCACATCGACAGCGTTTGGCGCCCCGGGCACATCATCGACACGCCCAGGCGCACGGCACCGCCGTCACCCGCCGCACGTCGAGCACGGCGCAGGGCGTCCTCGGACTGGCGCATGATCGAGCGTGCGTCGTCCACCAGCAGAGCACCCGCCGGCGTCACCTTGACGCCCGAATGCGAGCGCTCAAACAGCGTAATACCGAACTCCGCCTCGAAGCCCGATACCTGCTTGACGAGCGCCGGAGTCGACACGCGCAATTTTGCCGCCGCACGCGAGAAGCTTCCCAGCTCCGCGGCGGCCGATATGGCCTCAAGTCGTCGATCGTACACGTCAATCTCCCGTTTTCGCACCCGTGACCGCATGGTGCCACAGGGGGTTGTTTTCGCAGGTCACGCGCTCAATTGAGAATAGCCTGCATCGTACAGTATAAACCTACAGTTAACGCCATTCTAACAAATATGCAATTCACCTGCGCAAATGCAAAGCATACGATAACCAGCAGAAACCACGTGGGTCGGTTAATGGGAGCGGCCCACCGGGAGGCACAAGAAGGGAAGTTCCTATGAGCAATTGGCTTAAGCTCGAGGGCGATGTCTGCGCCGTGACTGGCGCGCTCGGCGGTATGGGCGCCGAGATTTGCCGCGAGTTCGCCCGCAATGGCGCCAACGTCGTCATGCTCGACCTGGACGAGGAGAAGGTCAAGGCCGCTGCCGCCGACCTAGCTGCCGAGTTTGGCATCCACGCCGAGGGTTACAAGATGAACGCCACCGACGAGGCCGAGGTTCAGGCTGCTGTCGACGCCACCATCGCCAACTTCGGCCGCGTCGACGTCCTCGTCAACACCGCCGGCATCCTGCGCTTCGCCGCCATGGAGGACCTGCCGCTGAGCGACTGGGAGCAGGTGCTCAACGTCAACCTCACCGGCTACTTCATCACCTCGCAGCGCTTTGGTCGCGAGATGATCAAGGCCGGCCAGGGTCGCCTGGTGCACATCTCGACCGTCGCCAGCCACTCCCCTGAGACGTTCTCGGGCGTGTACAGCTCCACCAAGGCCGGCGTCAACATGATGTCCAAGATGCTCGCCGCCGAGTGGGGCCCCTACGGCGTCCGCTCCAACTGCGTCGAGCCCTGCTTCGTTAAGACCCCGATGTCGGCCAACTTCTACGCCGACCCCGAGGTCGAAAAGAGCCGCAGCCGTCTGATCGCCACGCGCCGCATCGGCGAGGTCAGCGATATCGCCAACGCCGTCATGTTCCTGGCGTCCACGCGCTCGGACTTTACCACCGGCGACGCCATCAAGGTCGACGGCGGCTTCTCCAACATGATGGGCGACCTCACCGCCAAGCCCGGCGGCCGTCGCGCCTATGCCGACAACTACCTTAAGAACAAGGGTGTCGAGCTCTGGTCCGATGAGTCCGGCGTCGCCAAGCCGACTGACCAGTAAACCAACCTGACAGGGAGGCCCCGCGGACACGCCCGCTCCTCCCCCGTATCGATTAGAAAGAGTCCAATGGCTTCCACCAACTCCAACAAGGGTCGCGCCGTCGTGCTTTCCGCCGCGTGCGTCACCATGTTCTTCATCAGCTCCATCGCGCTGTATTCCGTCGTGAGCAAGAACCTGCTCGCCGTCTACCCCGAGTGGTCGAGCGCCCTTACCTGGGCTTTCCCGGTCTTTCAGACCATCATGGCCGTGACGGGCATCTTCGCCGGCCGTATCTCCGATAAGATCGGTCCGCGCAACGTCGTGATCGCCGCTGCCGTGTGCTACGGCCTGGGCTGGTTCATGTCCGGCACCGTCACCGAGCCGTGGCAGTTCTACCTGTGGTTCTCGCTCGTCGCCGCCATCGGCAACGGCCTGGGCTACAACCCGGCGCTCACCACCGGCCAAAAGTGGTTCATCGACAAGAAGGGTCTCGCCTCCGGCATCACCCTGGCCGCTTCGACCGCCGGCCCCGCCGTGCTGTCCCCGGTGCTCGCCTCGCTGCTCATCCCGAGCCTGGGCATCTTTGGCGCCCTCAAGGCGCTCGGCGTCATCTTCTTTGTGACGATTGCCGCCTCCGCCCTGTTCCTGAAGGCCCCCGAGGCCGGCTGGCTGCCCGAGGGCTTCGAGGCCCCCAAGGGCGGCGCGCATGCCGGCACCTTCGGTGACCTCACCCCGGGCGAGATGGTCAAGACCCCGCGCTTCTGGGTCCTCATCGTCACCTTCGCCTTTGCCGCCACCGCGGGCACCCTGCTCGTGGGCAAGGTTGCCTCCATCGCCGCCGTTCAGCTCTTCGCCGACCCCACGAGCGCCGCGGCCGTCGCCCTCGGCGGTGTGGTAGTCTCCGTCAACACCTGCGCCAACCTGGTCGGTCGTCTGTCCTTTGGCCAGATCATCGACAAGCTCGGCGCCTATAAGTCGCTGCTCATCAGCCTTGTCGTCACCATCGTCGCGCTCGTCATCATGTCGATGAGCTTTACGCAGAGCATGTTCTTTGTGGCGCTCGCCCTGCTCGGCTTTAGCTTTGGCGCCCTGCTCGTCATCTACCCGCCGCTCACCGGTGGCGCCTTTGGTACCAGCAACATCGGCGTCAACTACGGCATCATGTTTTTGGGCTACGCCGCTTCCACCTGGATCAGCCAGCCCATCACCGCCGTGCTGTATCACGCCGAGGCCGGCAGCGCCGCCTACCAGCAGTCCTTCTACGGTGCCATCGTAATCGCCGCAATCGCCGTCGTGCTCACCGTCTACATGATGGTCTCCGACAGCAAGAAGAAGTCCGCCTAGTTTTGCTTGATGCGGCAAGGACCGCCCCCTTGCCGCATTCCACCGCCACCAGTATTAAGGAGTCGAAATGTCTGAGCTCAACCCCGTCCGCATTGCCGTTATCGGCGCCGGCGCCATGGGCCGCAACCACATCCGCTTTGTCACCGAGGAGCCCGAGGCCGAGCTCGTCGCCATCGCCGACGCCTTTGAGGGCGCCCGCGCCACGGCCGAGGCCGCCGGCGTGCCGTTTTATACCGATCCCGCCCAGATGATGGACGAGGTCAAGCCCGAGGCCGTCATCATCGCCACGCCCAACGACCTACACCTGGGCGTTGCCCGCGAGGCTGTGAAGCGCAACATCGTGCCGTTGGTCGAAAAGCCGATCTCCAACGACCTGGAGGATGCCCAGGCCTTCGCCGCCGAGGCCGAGACCGCTGGCGTGCCCGTGCTCGTGGGTCAGCACCGTCGCCACAATCCCTTCGTCAACAAGGCCAAGGAGATCATCGAGTCCGGCGAGCTGGGCAAGCTCACCGTGTCGAGCTTCCACTACATGATCTATAAGAATGACGAGTACTTCGATGTCGAGTGGCGCCGCAAGAAGGGTGCCGGTCCGATCCTGGTCAACCTGGTGCACGACGTCGACCTGCTCCGCTACCTGCTGGGCGAGCCCGTTGCCGTCCAGGGCATGCAGTCCAGCGCCGCCCGCGGTTTTGAGACCGAGGACTCCGCCGTGGTCAACGTCCGTTTTGCCGATGGCGCGCTCGCAAGCATGACCATCTCTGACGCCACCGCCAGCCCCTGGAACTGGGAGGCAACCGCTCGCGAGGACCCGCAGTATCGTCCCTTCGACGCCGACGCCTACTTTATCGGCGGCACTAAGGGCGCCCTTTCGCTGCCCCGCCTGCACCAGTTCTCCTACGACGGCGCCTCCAACTGGCACAAGCCGCTGCAGATGGAGATCCCGGCCGTCGACCCGGCGCTGCCGCACAAGATGCAGCTCAAGCACTTTGTGAAGGTCGTTCGCCGCGAGGTCGAGCCCGTCGTGACCCCCGCCGATAATGTCAAGACGCTCACGCTTCTCAACGCCATCAAGGAGGCCGCCGAGACCGGCCAGCTCGTCGAGCTGTAATGCCTTAAGAGCGGCCGCGGCAGCAACCCCATGCCGAACCCTTCGGTCCGCCACCAACAAGCCCCTCTTCTTTGCCCCGCGAGCAGCCTCCTACCCGCGGGGCATTTTGCTACCTCGCCGACGATTTTTCTGGGGCGGGGGCTATTATGCACCTCGGCTTGATTCGTTCGTCCCAAAACAGTCTTTTGGGACGGGTGGTATCCTTGGTAGCCCTGTGCTGCAAACGCACCTTAAACGCAAGGAGTCCCATGGATCTTATCGCCCAGCTCGCCCGCGAGCTCAACCTTAAGGCCGCCAACGTCGAGGCTGCCGTCAAGCTCATCGATGAGGGCAACACCATCCCCTTTATCTCGCGCTACCGCAAGGAAGCAACGGACGGCATGGACGACGTCGCCCTGCGCGCGCTCGACGAGCGCCTGTCCTACCTACGCAATCTTGAGCAGCGTAAAGAGGACGTCGTTCTGCTCATCGACGCCCAGGGCAAACTCACGCCCGAACTCGAGCAGCAGATTCGCGAGGCCACGCAGCTCCAGCGTGTCGAGGACCTCTACAAGCCCTACCGCAAAAAGCGCATGACCCGCGCGCAGAAGGCCCGCGAGGCGGGCTTGGAGCCGCTCGCCAACATGATCATCATGCAGGCCTCGGCCAAGGGCAGCGCGCTCGACGCCGCCGCGACATACGTCAACG
>ULRN01036800.1_pt1 | contig 13851 bp, 15 predicted proteins | sample 1955461 | NCBI WGS metagenome assembly ULRN01 (sample SAMEA4835683, study PRJEB28245) | human gut metagenome | biome: gut microbiome; material: fecal sample | place: Denmark | collected 2008 | reverse complement strand
CCAAATTTTCAGACACTTATATTTCGTCGAACTCACGTTATATATATATGGCGACAAAGGAGAATAAAGATAAAAGGAAGAGAAAAACAGCCGGCAAGAAGAAAGCCAAGGTTTCGCATATCATAAAGCCTGACAATCTGTCGATGGAAGAATGGCAGGGGAAGCTCAGAAGACAAATCGCTGAACCGGCCAAGCTAAAGATACGCTGTGTAGACGATGAGCTATGCCCCGGAGAATATCTCGTGGGCAATCCTCTGACGGCAAATGAATACAAGGTGGTATACCGAGGTGCTAACAGCGAATGGAACTATTGCTCCTGCTGGGACTTCAAGACATCAAGGCTGGGAACATGCAAGCACATTGAAGCTGTGAAAAAATGGCTGGGGACGAGAAAGGAATATCGAGTTCACAGAGAGATTCCACCATACACATCGGTCTATCTTTCATACAGGGGAGAACGGTGCGTGAAGATACGCATCGGAGCGGACAACAAGGAAGAATACGAGAAGCTGGCAAAGGATTATTTCGACGAGGACTCTGTGTTGAAGGAGTCTGCCTTCTACACCTTCGGCGACTTCCTGAACCAGGCAAAGAGAATCAGCGACACATTCAGATGCTATAAAGATGCCGCTGACTTCATACTTGAATTCAGGGCGAGAAAGGCAAGGAAGGATATCGTGGCGACTTACAGCGACGAGGAGCTTGACGCTCTGCTCAATGCCAACCTTTATCCCTATCAGAAAGAGGGAATACGCTTCGCAGCAAGAGCCGGCAAGGCTATTATCGCCGACGAGATGGGACTGGGCAAGACCATTCAGGCTATCGGCACCGCCGAACTGCTGAGGAAAGAGGGACTCATAGAGTCTGTACTCATACTCTGCCCCACTTCGCTGAAATACCAATGGAGAAGTGAAATAAAGAAATTCACGGATGCTGACATATACGTGATTGAAGGCGGACACCAGAAAAGGAAAGAGGCATACTGCCGCAAGGAGACATACAAGATTGTGTCGTACAACAGCGCATGCAACGACATCAGGATTCTCGGAAAGCTACAGACCGACATGCTCATCATGGACGAGGTGCAACGGTTGAAGAACTGGAACACACAGATTTCAAGGGCGGCAAGGAAAATAGAATCCGACTATGCCGTCATCCTGTCTGGCACGCCACTGGAGAACAAGCTCGACGAACTGTATTCCATCGTAGAGTTTGCAGACAACTTCCGACTCGCACCGTATTACAAGTTCAAGGAAGAACATATCGTAAGCGACGAGACTGGCAAGATATTAGGTTACAAGGGACTGAACAATATAGGAAAACAACTGAGCGACATTCTTATCAGACGACGCAAGAAGGACGTGAAGCTGCAGATGCCAAGCAGGATTGACAAGAACCTCTTCGTGCCGATGACAAAAGAACAGATGGAGATGCACTCCGAATGGCAGCAACAGGTGAGAATGCTTGTCATGAAATGGCAGAAGCACCACTTCCTGTCGGAGAAAGACCGCAACAGGCTCCTGCTCCATCTATCACAAATGAGGATGGTATGCGACAGCAGCTATATCCTGGACCAGAAGACGAGATACGACACCAAGGTGGACGAATGTATCAACCTCATCAGCGACATCGTTTGCGAGGAGGGAGAAAAGGTGGTGGTGTTCAGCCAGTGGGAGCGGATGACCCGACTTGTGGCTAAGGAACTGAGGAAGAGAGGCATAGGCTTTGAGTATCTGCATGGAGGAGTGCCGTCGGAAAAGAGAAAGGATATGGTGGACAACTTCACGAACAATGCCGAAAGTCGCGTTTTCCTTTCCACCGATGCAGGAAGCACCGGACTGAATCTTCAGGTTGCAGCCACTATAATCAACATCGACCTGCCATGGAATCCGGCTGTGCTTGAGCAGCGCATCGGACGCATATACAGGTTGGGACAACAAAGCAACATACAGGTCATCAACCTTGTAGCACCCCACTCCATCGAGGAAACGATGGTGGGCAAGCTGAGGTTCAAGACATCCATGTTTGAAGGAGTGCTCGACAACGGAGAGGATTCCATCTTTGCCGACGACAACAAGTTCGGCAAGATTATGGAAACTGTCAGCAGTTTCGTATCGGAGGAAGATAATGCTATGCCGGACAGAAATGAAGAAGATGAAACTATAGATGCTGAAGCAGTTGTTGCAGCAGAAGAAAAAGAGGAAGCCGCAAAAGGAAACAACACGACACCTGAAGATGGCTATACCGCAGAAGGCATGCCGTATACCGCAGAAGACTTGCCGGACGGAAACACCACAGACGACAGACAGACTGCCATGGACGAGTCTCTTGACAACGAGCCATATACAAAATTCCACAAGACGGCACAGCCCAAAGAACTTGTGGAACAAGGCATATCATTCCTCTCCGGATTGGCTGAGACTCTGAAATCGCCCGAAGCAACGACAGCACTCGTTGATTCAATAACGGAGAAGGACGAGAAGACTGGAGAGACTTCGATTAAGATTCCAGTTGAAAGCAAGGAGACAGTAAAGAATCTGCTCAACTTGATTGGCAAGCTGTTTGCCAAATAACCTCTATTATCCAAAATCGGTCGTTAGGTATAGCTTGGAAAAGCAAAAATAATATCTTTAATTTTGCTTTTCCAAGTTTTTTATATTACTTTTGCAACAGATAATATATTAGCTTTATATATCACAATATGGGAGAAACAAACAATATATTAGCTATACTCGACAATTACATTCATAACAATCCTGACGAGATAGCACACGACATGGCAAATGATTTCAGAAAGCGACGCATAGAGAAGAATCTCACGAGAGAGCAAGTTGCCGAAGAGTCGGGCGTTGCCGTAAGCAACATAATCAGGTTTGAACAGAAGGGACTGATATCGCTAAAGAATCTTATATCCATAGCCATGACTCTCGGCTATACACACGAGATTAAAAACATCTTCTCCGAACCGAAATATCAGACAATAGAAGAACTGCAACAGATAAAACGAAACCAGAACAAAAAGAAAGCATACAGGAATGGAAAAGATTGACTCATTGACAGTAAAAATACCGTTGGCACAAGAAACAAGATATCACGCAAACGCTGCATCGAGATATTTGAAGAGGTAAGGGAAAATTGTGGGGATTTGCTATTCTATGTATTGGAGAGAAATAGAAAATTGCCTAATTCCTTGGAGAAAATTAGGCAACTTTCCATTAACCATCTATTATAGTCCAAATATTATCTTTCGACAAACAAATCTTGATTACACATCTGACGGGGACGATAATCAAAATTATATTTTGCCCTGATGGTCTTATGCATAAATGGGTCGCCCTTCAAGGAATTGAAGAGACTGAACGTGCTTCCTATTCCTGTTATTACGCCTCCTGCAATAGCCGAATATCTTCCCCCGTCATGAAGCCATGAAGCATTTGTAACATTTCCGAGCAGAGAACCAATGAAACCGACAGAAAATGTCGCTATACCTGCAGTGCAAAAGCCATAACCTACATTTCGCCACACCGCCCTTGACTTGGGTACAAGGGTATAATCCATACCAAAGGGCACAAACATTTTAGTACTGTCGTCATACGACAACAGGTATGCACAATACGTCTTGTCTAAGAACTTGTTTTTCTTAATCTTTATCTTTGTCAAACAATCTGTTTTCTCTACATTCATCTCCACTCCATTGGGGGAATAGATTTTCGTTCCGGACATTGTCGGAATGGTAAATTCCTTGGTTTGACTGCATGAAACAAAAACTAAGCTTGCCATTAAAGCAATTATACAATACTTCATAATATGTGTTTATTTATAGTCTAACAAAAGTCCTTTGACAAATGAATCCAAAGAATTGGCCACATTATTGTCGAAATATAACATGAAGAAAGGTTCCTGCAAACAATCAGGCTTCTTTCTATAGATATAGCGCAAAGCATCATTCACATCTCCATTAGCCACCCTGCTCACTATAGATGGTTCGACAGACAGCGTTGTCTCAATAATGCTTCTTTGCGCATCACCAAGCAATCTGTATTGGAGTTTGGAAACTATTGTAGAGCGGCGGTCATTAAATTCCGCAGTTTCGGTTTTCAGATAGCTCTTTCCTATAATATTTATATTAATTTGAGATATCGCCCCCGTAGCTTTGGCGGGCAATGCAGCAATACTGTCAGAAGACAAATCCATGACCCTTATCTTACTGTAAATTGATTTTTCGCCTTTTGAGGAAGTCATACATTCTGGGATATTATCTGCAATCAAGGAATAGGATTGTTGTGGGCTATTCGCTTTATACAGGGGATTATAATACGACTGAACCTTATCCAAATATTCAACTTTGGAATCCTTCAGATAAATATACATTGTGGAGTCAGTATTGTTTGTTACAAAAACCGTCATCCTACCATCGGCATCAAAATTATAGCCCACAACTATCTTCGCATCAACAGGAACAATCCCCGGCGAGGTGTCTCTGCAAATCGTTACGGACTGGTAACAAACTTTCTTTACTGTCAGTTCATATATTGCACATGAGCAAAACAGAAATATAACCGAAACGGCTATGAGGTATGAAGGAATTTGATATTTCAACCTTGATATATTCATTTTCTACAAAGGGTATTCTCTTGCCCCAAACGGAGAATATAAAGAGCTATACTTTTTACCGCCAACACAAAAAAGCGCAGGAGCCATACCCGAAACCCATTCTTCCGACCGAGGCCTTCGCATTGCCTGTCAAACGTAAGAATAAGTAGCTGGTATAGTCCTGCGCCATGCGTATATATGATTCAGACGCTCCTCCCCTCCGTTCAATACCATCACTCCTACTGGGGAATGACGGTATTGAAATAGAGGGGATGCGTATGCTCATGTACACATCCCAGGACATTTACAGCTCCTCTCTGTTCTTTACGTCGACATTGAAAGTTGCGAAGTTTCGGTCAGCAAGAACAAAGCGCAAGAGTAAACGCCTTTTCCGTATTGTCGTTTCACGAAGTGGAAAGGTCGCTGATGTTCATATTCAGCTCCCCACTCCACTCTGTGATGTGGCAAATTTACTGAATTATTTCAGAAACCGCAAACATTTAAATAAAAAACTCATGCTCGGCAATTTGAAAGTAAACTTTCATTGCTCTCGCTTAATCGTTTCTTTCAAGTACAACTTTTCAGTCGTTCCTGTAAATTCTTGCGGCAAAGGTAAGGAAACTAAACTAACGAAGCAAAGAATTTGACTTCGCAAGGCTTGCGGAAATATTATTTCTTACATCAAGGCGGTATCAACCTTTATTAAGGCTCATCCGATATTTGGAGTGATGTAAACAGGAGATTGTTTGAAACTATAGCTACAATATCACGTGTACAACTTTTTCTTAGCCAGTAGACTTTATCCAACATATCATAAGCCTATCAAACTCTCTCAATCAAGAAGTCAAACTGCATCTCCCCCTTCAGGGGAGAGGCTGTTTGCTTGCTTGCGAAAAAGTCTACGGAAAACACTTGTACAAAGTCAATAGAATTGGCTAAACACATTTAAATGTCACTCTCTTGTGGATATTTCATGCCCTATCGCTGAATAGTTACTTTCTAAGACGACATCGCAAAAGAAGTTTTCACGAACGAAAAGCCTATACAAACCACCACTTCTTACCATATATCTGCTATCTCTACACATTGCTTAATCCTTTCTTTATTAAAATAAGGTGTTAAATCTGCGCCCCAAAGTCCAAATCTAATTTCAAACCCTGTGACATCTTCATCATAATACTCATATTTTGTACCATTCATTTCATCAGAACCTGGTCCAAACCACTTACGCAATATAGGGTCATAATGACAGGTTGGAGTATTGTCAGGTTCATCTATCCACAATGTATCAGAGTCAAAAGAAGTCATATTATTATGACTAACAGCAATCTGATTTTTATTATTACCACAAGCACAAAGTACAAGTGGTATCAAAAATACTATATCTTTCATTATTTATCATTTTAGTTTATTCAACAGGAGAAAGATCAACGCCATTAAGTCTGTCAGCATGTGGACCTACCCATTTTTGAAGGGTCGAATCATAATAGTCATCATTTGTGCAAATTTCATCCACAACCACAACTGAATCCAAATTCAGAGTATCTAATCCTCCCATTGAAAAGTTTTCAACTCTATCATTAAACTCACAAGCTGTAACAGCAAGTAAGCTAATGAAACATATTGTTAACTTTTTCATATGCGATAATATTATTTAAATTTTACCATCTCCGTAACAAAATGATTTTAATCAGGTTTATTACTGCGTTACGACAGTATCCCAATATTAGGAAAAATCACAAACTCCACCTGCTAATTCACAGTTATCTGGAGCTTTAAGTTCAGACTTTGAGCATTTTTACTTTTAATATAATCTTTAGCATAAAGCTTTTCATTAAGACGAGCTGCTGCTCAAGAACCAGAACTTTCTCAGTGCTCATTGATTGATACAAATATAGAAAATACCCTCATATCTGCAAAGGTTTTTCAAAGATAGATAAAACATTTTGACATCACAAGGCTTGCGGAAATACATTTTTCAACAGGGAAGAGTATTAATACAAATAAATATAGTAATTTAGTCCACAAATTAAATAACAACAAGAATTATGCACATATAAACATCAAGATATATGGCTCATCAATTTATACGATTAAAGAGGAAAATGGTGATGAAAAACGCACCAGACATTATGCGGCAAAACTGCCTCGTCTACATGGAAGGCGGACACAACAAAGTGGCTAACCAAGTCATCCTTGACAACATGGAATATATCAAAGAGAAAATCAGACCCATGGAAAAAGAGTTTGATTGGGAAGGTCCTCTCCCTATGAAATTTATATACCTCCCCAACGTAGCGACAGAGTATGAAGACAATATAAAATATTATGTTCCTACACTAAACAAATATGAGAATATACCACAACTTCCTACAAACGCTTTAGCTACATTCCTCAATATATCAAAGATTCCTCCATGCTTCTTCAGATACGAATGTGAGAATTATGATGAAGACGGAGGTGAAGCATATCCTGTATTTTCTGTCATTTGCTTTATCTGTGATGATGTTGCAGATGGTAAAGCCATGCTCGATGACCTATTTGCGAAATATGCCGTCTTCGACAAAGAGCAAAAGGAAGAGGATGAAAGACAGAAAGCCTTAGAAGAACAAATGGCTTTTGCCTGTAACAGTTTAGAAAATGCTAACGACGTAACAAAAGCAAGTGCTATTATTGACTTCGACTTAAACAAATTTACTAAAAAGGATAATACACCAATAACCGCTGACGATACTTTCAATGAGGAAACTAAGAAATTGATAAAGGAAGTAAAAGACAAAATAAATAAGTTGCGTCTCAATGGAGTGAGCGAATGGATTATCCAACAGCTTGCACTTCCACAAGATAAACTCAGCAGACTTGTCATAACAAAGGATTTCCGAATCTTCCTGCCAGACTACAACTATATGGAAATTAAGATGGAACCGATTGTAAAATCTGTCTTTCTGTTGTTCTTGGAAAACGAAGAAGGAATTCCTTTCAAATGTCTTTCTGACTACAGAGAGCGACTTACGGCCATATATAATAAGGTGAAGGAATATACAAACGACGGTACAAGGCTCTCTGCTGACAGGGTGTGGCAGACAATCTACAACCTGACCGACCCTCTATCAAACTCCATAAACGAAAAATGTACAAGAATCAAAGAGGCTTTCCTTTCACAGTTTGACGAACATCTCGCCAACTATTATTATATAACGGGGAAGCGTGGGGAAGCAAAGAAAATCACTCTGCCAAGAAAATTGATTGAAATACAATGCGAATTGTAATATTCGATTGACAACACTACAAGATACAGAAAATGCCACCTTAGCTTCAACTGCTAAAGTGGCATATTTATTTGGAATCGCTTGATTTATTCTATAACAACGAGTGGAGTATCCTCCATCACGCTCTCACCGACCTGAACAAGAACGGCTGTCACCTTGCCAGCCTTTTCAGCCTCAAGGTTGTTGGCCATCTTCATAGCCTCAAGAACAACTACAGTGTCGCCAACAGCAACCTCGTCACCAACAGCAACGTTGATTTCCCTGATAACTCCTGGCAGAGGAGCCTTGAGAGCATTGTTGATGTTAACCTTTGCTGCTGAAGCACCTTCGGAAGCAGCTGCCTCCGGCTGAGCCTGAGCACCAGACTTTATAACAACCTTCTTCTTCTCTGGCTCTGGTTCCTTCTCCATTTCAACACTATAATTCTCACCGTTTACGGTGACTGTGGCAATATTCTCAACGATGTCTACAATCTCAACATCGTACTTGTTGCCATTGATAGTATATTTGTATTCTTTCATCTCGGTCTATTATTTTTGAGGTTTTGGCGTCATGCGCAAAAGATGAGACTCCCAGTCGGTATGCCTGCCACTGATGGTAATAATGCCAGGCTCCTTGTCGTGCACGTTGTTACCCTTGAACTCGTGCAACGCCAATGCTATAGCAGCATATACCTCATTATTTGTTTTTCCCATACTATACTCTGTTTGGTTTATCCATCGCAAGCACACCTATCTATATAATGTCAGGCAACTTGCGACGGACAAATATTTTTATTACATAGGAATGTTTCCATGCTTCTTGGCTGGCAGGCTGTCGCGTTTTGTAGCGAGCTGAGCCAAACCGCGGCAGATGCGGAAACGAGTGTTGCGAGGCTCGATAACATCATCAATGTAGCCATACTTGGCTGCCTGATATGGATTAGCGAACATCTCTGTGTACTCCTCTTCCTTCTCTGCGAGGAATGCCTTAGGATCTTCGTGAGTCTTGGCTTCCTTAGCGCAAAGCACTGAAACAGCACCACTTGCACCCATAACAGCAATCTCAGCTGATGGCCATGCATAGTTGAGGTCGGTACGCAGCTGCTTGCAACCCATAACGATGTGGCTACCACCGTAGCTCTTACGCAAGGTAACGGTAATCTTTGGCACTGTAGCCTCTCCGTAAGCGTAGAGCAACTTAGCTCCGTGGAGAATAACGGCGTTGTACTCCTGACCTGTACCTGGCAAGAATCCAGGAACGTCAACGAGACTGACGATTGGAATATTGAATGCGTCGCAGAAACGAACGAAACGGGCACCCTTGCGGCTTGCGTTTACATCGAGCACACCAGCATAGCAAGCTGGCTGGTTGGCAACGATACCTACGCTCTGACCGTTGAAACGAGCGAAACCAACAATAATGTTCTTAGCGAACTTAGGCTGAACCTCGAAGAACTCACCATCGTCAACAACTGCACCGATAACCTTATACATATCGTATGCCATGTTAGGATCGTCTGGAATAATCTCGTTCAGAGAATCTTCCATACGGTTTATCGGGTCTGTGCACTCCTTGCGAGGAGCCTCTTCCATATTGTTTGAAGGAATATAGCTCAAGAGAGTCTTGATCATCTCCAAAGCCTCTTCCTCTGTTGCTGCTGTGAAGTGTGTCACACCACTCTTTGTAGAGTGAACACTCGCACCACCCAGATGCTCCTGGTCAATGTCCTCACCTGTAACGGTCTTAACAACCTTAGGACCTGTCAAGAACATATAAGAAGTGTTCTCCATCATGAGAGTGAAGTCTGTCAAAGCTGGAGAATAAACGGAACCACCGGCACAAGGACCGAAGATACCGCTAATCTGAGGTATAACACCTGAAGCAAGGATGTTACGCTCGAAGATCTCAGCATAACCAGCCAACGCGTTGATACCCTCCTGGATACGTGCGCCACCAGAGTCATTGATACCGATAACCGGAGCACCCATTTTCATTGCCATATCCATAACTTTGCATATCTTCTGAGCCATTGTCTCAGAAAGAGAACCACCATTTACGGTGAAGTCCTGAGCGAAGATATAAACGAGGCGTCCTCCGATAGTACCACTACCAGCTACTACACCATCGCCAAGGAACTGCTTCTTCTCCATACCGAAGTTTGTGCAACGGTGGAGCTTGAACATATCATATTCTTCGAAACTTCCCTCATCGAGGAGCATGTCAATACGTTCACGTGCTGTATACTTTCCGCGTGTGTGCTGCTTCTCGATAGCTTTCTCGCCACCGCCAAGACGTGCTTCCTCACGCTTTGCGATCAATGCTTTGATCTTTTCTAATTGTTTGCTCATATTTTTTGAAATTATTCTTGTTTTTTACTTTCTATATGGAAAATACAGAACCGTCAAAATTAATGTTCACACAATTCTGTAAGGATACCACATGTTGATTTCGGATGCAGGAATGCTATGTTCAAATTCTCAGCGCCCTTACGCGGAGCTTTGTCGATAAGGCGGATTCCCTTGCCGTCGCATTCAGCGAGTGCATTGGCAACACCATCCTCAATACAGAAAGCGACATGATGAACTCCCTTATTGCCCTTGTCAAGCCACTTCTGGATTGTACTCTCCGGTGATGTCGGCTCAAGCAATTCAAGCTTAACTTCGCCACACTTCAAGAAAGCGGTCTTAACCTTCTGATCTGCAACTTCTTCTACTGCATAGCACTCAAGTCCTAAAACTTCTTTGAAATACGGAAGAGCTTCCTCAATGCTCTGGACAGCAATTCCTAAATGTTCGATGTGTGAAATTTTCATATTATTATAGTTATAATTAATATCTGCAAAGATACACATTTTTATTTCTTCTACACAATGTTTTTAGAATATTTATCTACTTTTTCAATCGCATAAGTCAGAACAAATGCTTCATTTGCTACAAAAAACATCTTTACGCAATGTCTACGTTTCAAATTCTCTATATAGAAATACCCGGAATCCAAATCCGACAATCCACAAAGTCCAGATATTTTCATTTCATGAAAAACCAACTTGTCTTGGCTGTACAATTTATATAAAGATTCTTTCGCGCACCAAGAAAGAAGTTTTTCAATAGTTTCATCGGTCTTTTCATCATCACGCAGGAATCGGTCTGCTATTCTGCAAACACGTTCGTCCATATATTCAATATCAATTGCAACGTCACTGTTATCTGATAAAATTACCGCCACATATCCACGAGTATGGCTAATACTTATGTTCTTGCCACACTCCAAATAGGGTTTTCCATCTGAATTATGAATTATTTCATGCATCCCGCCCATCATATCCATCAACAAAGAACGAACACATAAAAACTCCAGTCTCCTTGCCGAAGATTTCATATTACAGACAACATGCCTATAACGGATCAGCTCCGGAACCCCTGCGTACAGTTCTTCTTCGCTCTCCGTCATTTTCCACAACCCTATTCTACAATCAGACCCGGCAATAGGAATCGAAAATTCAACTCTTGGCATTATACAAGGAATTTATTGGTCCCCTTCATTTCTCGTATTTCTCAAAACGACCTTTATATTCGTTATACGGCGTTCCGAAATTTCAAGAACCTCAAACAAGAAGTCTTTGTATTCAAATTTCTCATGCAACACAGGAAAATCCCCTTTCATTTCAAGAAGCAATCCAGCAAGAGTGTCTGCCTCTCCCTCTACATCCTCGAACTCTGAATCTGACACATTCATAATTCTGGTAAAATCACTCAAAAGGGTCTTCCCATCAAATATATAGGTATTAGCATTAATGCGACGGTATGTCTTCTCATCATCATCATACTCGTCATGGATCTCACCCACAATTTCCTCCAAGACATCCTCAAGGGTTACGATTCCACTTGTCCCGCCAAACTCATCCACTACAATGGCAATATGAACACGATTATTCTGGAACTCCCTTAGCATGTCATCAACTTTTTTAGTTTCAGGAACAAAGTAAGGAGGACGGATAAGACTCTGCCATCGGAACGTGTCCGGCTTACCAATATGGAGCAACAAGTCTTTAATATAGATCACACCTCTTATATTATCAGAATTGTCCTGATAAACAGGTATTCGGCTATAGTTATTTTCAACAATACATTTTATAACCTGCGAAAAAGGTGTTTTTATATCTATATCAACAACATCCTTACGGCTTGTCATAATTTCCTTAACCGACTCATCTCCAAATCGGATTATCCCCTGAAGCATACTCTTCTCGTCTTTGATAGCCTCCTTGTCTGTCAACTCAAGGGCTTGCCCCAATTCATCAACGCTCAGCACATGATTATCCTTGTGCAACATACGTTCCGCAACCACCCCACTTCTAAGAAGCACCGTTTCCACCGGCCAGAACACCTTCCGGGCAAACATGATACCCCTAACTACGTTTCTACAAAAAGAAAGCGGATTCTGACGAGCAAACACCTTTGGCATAATTTCCCCAAAAAGAAGAAGCAAAAACGTCAACAGCACTGTAATACACAAAAACTGTAACCAATATGCATTTCCAAAATCAACGATATTGCCGAAGACATAATTACAAAGCATAATTATCGTAACATTAACAAAATTGTTTGTTACAAGTATTGTTGCAAGTGTTCGTTCACTGTCTTCACGCAAAGTATTAATACATGCGTCTTTTGCGTTCCTTTCCGAATCCATCATATTCAAATCTGATGGGGAAAGACTGAAAAAAGCAATTTCCGACCCACTTGCAAATGCCGAAACGCCCAGTAAAACCACGGCAAGTGCCGCAGCAAGATAAACACCTAATGAAGGCGCCATGAAACTGACATTATCTACCGCTTCTTGTAAAAAAGAAATATCCAATTCAATAAATGTTACAATTAAACAAAACAAGGACAAAACACCATTTTAAAACGGCATTTCATCCTCAGGCAACTGCTCTGAATGCCCAACCGGACTTGCAGAAGCAGTCTCTTTATTACCCAAAGCCACCGAACCATTTGCCCCATTTTCCGCAGCATTGGCAACACTCTTCGGAGTCAGCATTTCCATGTTGTCCGCAACAATTTCAGTAACATAATGCCTGCCCCCCTTTTGGTCATTATACGACCTGTTCCTAATCTTACCTTCTATAAAGATTTTATCTCCTTTACGAACATATTTCTCAGCTACTTTTGCCAACCCCTTATAAAGTACGATATTATGCCACTCCGTTCTATCCGGAACCTGAGTTCCATTCCGCAAAGTATAGCCACGTTCCGTCGTAGCAAGCGAAAAAGCAGCCACGGCAGTATCACGTTCATAATATCTGACATCCGGATCCTTGCCAACATTGCCTATCAACATCACTTTATTCATACTTCATGCACGATTTTAAAAGTTCAAAAAATGGAGAACAAAAAAATCATTTCCACAATCCAAGATACGTGAACTTAAAGTTCTTTCCCTTTGATGACGGAAATTGACTTCGGTTATCAACCCTCTCCTTAAGATATTCAACAATTCTATTATAGCAATCCAAACCAGAATTTGCTTTACATGCCGCAACAAAATGCGTATCACGGTATTCATGCTTACATGTGCCAGGAATCATAACTACACGCTTGAAATCAAGCGAACCCTCATACCATCCGGATCTCTGTTCAGCCAGTTTGCTTACGACTGTAGGCACAAAATCCCGTTGATCAGGATTTGAAACATTAGCCGGATTAGAACGTAACGCCTTCTTTTGCTTAAAGTCAAGCATCGTAGGAGCTTCCGTCTTTATAATTATAAAATAAACCCTCGGACGAATTTTATACCTTTTAGGATAATACACATCACTGGCTACATAATCCCGAATATCCGCTTCCAGATCTGGATTCATCCCAATCTCCTGAATAGAGGCAAGAAAATCTATAGCATCATCAACATCGTGAACCAATGTTTCTTTATCAAAATATCTTAAATATAAATTCATGAGTCTGTATTTTTCAAAAAGAAGAAAAAAAGAGCGGAAAACGGGACTCGG
>ULRN01003190.1_pt1 | contig 13851 bp, 12 predicted proteins | sample 1955461 | NCBI WGS metagenome assembly ULRN01 (sample SAMEA4835683, study PRJEB28245) | human gut metagenome | biome: gut microbiome; material: fecal sample | place: Denmark | collected 2008 | reverse complement strand
AACCTCAAAGTGTAAAAGGTGCATTTCTTCGAATGCTTACATTTTTTTGTTGCAACAAAATAAAAATCTCTCGTAACAGAATTTTTTTCTGTTGCGAGAGATTTTTTGTATCAATAACCATCAATGATTATTCTTTCCGTCTTCTGAACTGGAATACGATAATCACTACGGCTCCTAACGCTAGGATGGCGAGCGATGCGTACGCTATTCCTTCGGTTACGTGTAGTGAATGAGGGTCGAATACGAAGCGGACGGTGTGCTTTCCTGCCGGTACGTTCATGGCACGTAATATATAGTCGGCACGTCCGTGAGGAACCTCTTCACCGTCTATGAACGATTGCCATCCGGGGTAGTAGATTTCAGAGAATACTACTGTTCCACCTTTGGCAGAGTTTACGGTATAAACCAACTCGTTTGGCTCGTAACTGTCTAACGTGATGCTCGATAGACTGTCGCACTTCATATCCTTCACTTCGTTGGCGAAACGCTTGTCTACCACGGCTACGTGTGCCGGGTCTATGTTATGAATAGCCTCTATCTCTTCGTTGGCGTTGCCTACATACTTCACTTCGTTTACAAACCACGCGTTTCCTAATGCGAACGGATTTCGTATAGGGGCTGTCTTGCCGCCTTGTAGCGGGAATATAAAGTAACGGGTATTCAGCATATTCAGTACCGGATAATGGCTTCTGTCTACCTGCGTCATGTCTCCTCCGGCTGCTGGAAGGTCCTTGAACAAGCTACTCATTTCGCTGCTGATATGCTCTTCTATCATCTCCTGATAACGGCGCAGCTTGGCTGCGTGATAACCACCGATGCTCTTATGCCAGTACGAAGTCTGATTCTCGTTGAACGTGTTGCTTGCCAAATTCAGTACACGATAGTCTAACGCCTTATCCGCAAGGATAATCTTATCGGTTTCTGTAGGCTGTAAGAACGGCTTCATCTCTTCGCCCTTAGCTACAAACTGATCGTCGTACAGATAGCGTTTGTTTACGCTCCACATATCCACCAGGCACAGTACTATCAGTGCCGTTGCCATTACCTTGGTTTGCAGTTTTCCGTGGCTGTAAGCCCATAACACAGCTACACCTGCTAATATGATGAAGAAGCTACGCCATGCGTCGGATGTGAAGATGGCGGTACGCATCTCTTCCAGATTCATCAGGATAGGAACAAGCTGCTCTTGCGGAATGGCATTCTGCAGTGCGCTCATCTCCATGGTCGATACGTACGATGAGAAGAACACGTGAGGCATTACGGCAAACAGCAACGCTAAACCTCCTGTCAGCGCGAAGCTGATATAAAATGCCTTTGCCTGCTCTTTGATGAGCGATGGACGCTCTACTATCTCTTTCAGTGCCATGATAGCCAACAGTGGAATAGTGAATTCCGCTATCACCAATATAGACGATACGGCACGGAACTTATTATACATAGGCATATAGTCGATGAAAAGATCTGTCAGTCCCATAAAGTTCTTACCCCATGAAAGTAGGATAGAGAACACTGTTCCGGCTATCAAAGCCCATTTCATAGGACCCTTTACTATGAAGCATCCCAAAATGAACAAGAACATTACGAAAGCTCCTACGTATACAGGACCCGATGTTCCCGGTTGCTCACCCCAGTATTGTCCTAACTGGCTATACAGTCCCATATACTGCGGATTAGCTTTCTCCATCGCTGTCTTATTGTCTGCCAGAGGCACAGAAGCTCCACCTTTTACATTAGGTACCAGCAGTGAGAATGTTTCGCCTATACCGTAGCTCCACTGCGTGATGTAGCTTCTTTCCAGTCCGCTGTCAGTTTGGTTGGCTGTATGCTCCTTCACCAGCTCGCTCTTTCCACGCATACTTTCTTTGCTGTACTCGTATGTGTGATATAAATTGGATAGGTTGATGCATATACCAAGTAATCCTGCTATCACCAATACCCCCGTCTGTTTGGCGAAAGCTACCATCTGCTTGTTCTTCCATGCCATTACGCCGTAAGCTATCGCCATAAAGAGCATCACGAACAAGAAGTAGTACGACATCTGTACGTGGTTAGATACAATCTGAAGGGCTACGAACAACGCCGTAAGCAGTCCCCCCATAAGATACTTTCCTCTGTACACAAGCACCATACCGGCTATTGTAGGAGGAATATAAGCCAGAGTAACAAACTTCCAGATATGTCCTGCCGCTATAATGATGAAGAAATACGACGAGAACGCCCAGATTATGGCTCCTAATGCCGCCATCCATACTTTAAAGTTGAACGCACGTAGCAAGATGTAAAAGCCCAGTAGCATTATGAACACATACCATACATAAGTAGGAAGGAACAAGCTGTACACATCCTGCACGTAAGTCAGCGTGCGGGCCGAGTCATATCCCGGAGCAATCTGATACGTAGGCATACCGCTGAACAAAGCGTTAGTCCATCGTGTAGCCTTGCCGTGTTTCTGGTGATATTCCTGATGCTCCCTTCCGGCACCGATACCAGCCACAGCATCGTGCTGCGCCAATACTCTTCCTTCTATATCTGCCGGATAGAAATAGGCAAACGAGATGATTGCGAAAATAGCTATCACCACGATATCGGGAAGCAGATTCTTAAATCTATTCATTTTCGTTATTTTATATTTGGTTTATATATACTGATGTATTGTTATTGCCCACTCACATTACAGAGTCTGCATATCGTTCAGTCGTTTGTAATAGCCGTTCATGGCAAGCAGTTCGTCGTGTGTGCCTCGTTCTACTATCTCGCCTTCCAGCATTACGCATATCTCGTCGGCGTTCTTAATGGTAGATAAGCGGTGAGCTATGGCTATAGTGGTACGAGTCTTCATCAAGTGCTCTAACGCCTCCTGTACCAATCGTTCGCTTTCGGTATCGAGAGCCGAAGTAGCCTCGTCAAGAATCAGGATAGGCGGATTCTTCAGGATGGCACGCGCTATGCTGACACGCTGACGCTGACCTCCCGAAAGCTTACCACCTCTATCGCCTATGTTGGTGCTGTATCCGTCGGGTGTTTCCATGATGAAATCGTGAGCGTTTGCTATCTTGGCGGCTGCTATTACCTGCTCCATGGTAGCGTTTTCTACACCGAAGGCGATGTTGTTGAAGAATGTATCGTTAAACAATATGGCTTCCTGATTCACATTACCGATGAGGCTGCGAAGATCGTGCACCGTAACGTCTTTAATGTTGATACCGTCGATGGTTATTTCGCCCGACTGTACATCGTGGTAGCGTGGCAGCATATCTACCAAAGTAGATTTACCAGAACCCGATTGTCCCACCAACGCCACAGTCTTACCTTTCTCTACCGTCAGGTTGATGTGCTTCAGAATCTCGCGAGTGCCGTCGTAGCTGAAAGAGATATCCTTGAATTCAATCTTGTCTTTCAACTCATGCAGCGGAGTAGGGTTAGCCGGTTCCTTAATCGGATTATCAGCCTTCAAAATCTTATCTACACGCTCCATTGACGCCAAACCCTTAGGGATGTTATAACCTGCCTTAGAGAATTCCTTCAGCGGATTGATAACACTGTACAGAATCACCATATAGAATATAAATGTAGAAGCGTCTATAGAAGAAGCGTTGCCAAGAATCAGAGAGCCGCCAAACCACAATACCACAACTATAAGCAGTGTTCCGAGGAACTCACTCATGGGGTGCGCCAATGCCTGACGTGTAGCCACCTTGTTTGAGGCGTCGCGAAGCTCGTTGCTGCACTGCACAAACCTGCCTATCATCTTGTCTTCTGCCAAGAACGCCTTGATGATACGCAGACCGCCCAGAGTCTCGTCGAGCTGAGACATGGTATCGCTCCACTTAGACTGAGCTTCGAGCGACTGGCGTTTTAGCGCACGACCTACTCGTCCCATAAGCCAACCCATAGAAGGGAGCACCAGGATGGTGAACAACGTAAGTTGCCAGCTGGTGACAATCAGCGTGGCGAAATAAGAAACTATCAGGATAGGGTTCTTGATCAACATATCAAGCGAGCTGGTGATAGAGTTCTCTATCTCGCCCACGTCGCCACTCATACGGGCTATGATATCACCCTTTCTTTCTTCAGAGAAGAAGCCCAGAGGCAAGTGCATCACCTTAGAGTACACCAAAACACGTATGTCGCGTACTACACCTGTGCGCAGCGGAATCATGATAGCCGATGATCCGAAGTAACAAGCCGTCTTAAGGAGAGTCATTCCGGCAAGGAACAAGCCCAAGAGCAACAGGGTAGTAGACGGACCGAAATGCTGGATAAGCTGCGACACATAATAATAGAAATTATTGATTGCCACATCCTTCAGGCTTCCGCTTCCCCATTCCATGAACTCATATACACGGTCACTTCCTTCGGTCTTGAAGAGAATGTTCAGAATAGGGACGAGCAGGCTGAACGAGAACACATTGAAAATAGCGGATAAGATGTTTAATCCTACAGCTCCTATCGCATATTTCTTGTAGGGCGACACAAAACGTCGCATAAGTTGCAAAAACTCTTTCATGCAGTGTTATGTTTTTGTTTTGATTAATATTCGGTATGTGTGTTATTGTTTAATGGTCAGTTCATCATGGTTCATGCGTTCCATGTACTGTTGTATCATCGCTTTCAGCTCTTTCTCCATGCTTTCTTGCTGAGGCACTTTTCCTACCAGGTTTTCTTTCAGCAGCACATCGGTCTTGAAGGCATACATGGCTACTGTCTTTTCGCCGTCAAACTGAAGCATGTAGTCGCCTTTGAAGAACTGGTAGATTCCGTCCAGGTAGTTCACGGCGTAAGTCTCTTCCATAGGCGTATGCAGTAAGTCGCATCCAAACGCCACATACGGCTTGTCGTAACCAAGGTAGCCCAATACCGTAGGCATAATGTCTATTTGTTGCGATATGCCGTTGCGTTCGCCCTGCAGACTGCCGTCGGGAGTATAGAATATGATAGGGATGGAGTGAATACCCGCCTCCGTCTGATACTCTGGATGCTCTGTCTGGTTGGTATGGTCGGCTGTCAGCACAAAGATGGTATTATTGAACCACGGCTCTTTTGATGCCGTTTCAAAGAATCGTTGCAGCGCATGGTCAGAGTAACGTATGCACTTATGTATAGGCAGTGAGCTTTCCTTATACACATCCTTGTAACGCTCCGGAATATTGTACGGGTGATGCGATGAGGCTGTGAATATGCCCGTGCAGAACGGCTGCTTGAACGTAGCCATCTTATTGGCGAAGAACTGCAGGAACTCCTCGTCCCAGATAGCCCAGTTGCCGTCGAAGTCTTCATCGTTATTATATTCTGTACGTCCGTAGTAGTCTTGGTATCCTGCCGAGCGCGAGAACGCCTGAAATCCCATAGAGCCGTTGGCTGCTCCGTGGAAAAAGGCGGTGTAATATCCCTTCTTGTGCAGTTCTCCTGCCACGCTGGTCAGACTGTTTAGAGCAGCCGGAGTAAGCAAGAACTTCTCTACAAACATAGGTATGCTCGACAGTGACGAAGGCATTCCGTCTATGCTGGTGCGTCCGTTGGCGAACGAGTAATCAAAGTACAGACTCTTCTGTATAAGCGAATCGAGGAACGGAGTATATCCTTTATAATGTCCTCCTTCGAGTGTCTTATTTAGCGAGCCTACATATTCTTTTCCGAAGCTCTCAAGTATCAGCACCACCACGTTCTTGTTCTTGAACTGAACGCTATCGGCAGGCGTGTGTACCGGGTTGAACTGAGCCTCCATCTCTTCACGGTTGGTGTAATACTGCGGAATTACGAACGGCTTCTTGCCTATGGTGCGCAGCAATGAGAACGGTGTATTCAGCACTATACCGGTTTCTATGGGGCGGTCTACATACTGATTGGCGTTGCTTATGGTTATGGGGCGTGTCTGTCGTGTCATACCTCCGCGCATACCGAACACCGTGAACGGAACGCATACGCCCAAGGCTACTACATATACCGCGTAATAGGGGATAAGTCGTTGGCGTACAGTGGTACGTGGCATTCTGTACAACTTATACATACCAAAAGCCAACAGCAGCGTAAGCACTACCAGATACCAATGATGCACAAACTCTATTCCTATGATGCGACCCAAATTGTCTTCGTTGGCAAACTGACTGAATACAGAGCCTGTAGTACGGCGGTTGGTGAACTGAAAGTACACCGTGTCCATCAAGTTGACAGATATACACAGGGTGTTGATAACTACATAAATCCATCGCACCACAGCATGATAGCGGTGTGTTTCTTTCCAGTGCAGAGGCAGCAGATACAGCAGAATAATCAAGGCGTTGGCATACATTATAGCCGAAGTATCGAAGTAGATACCTCCCTTGCAAAGCTCCATCAGATGCCCGAACGTAAGGCCGTTGAACAGCGAAGCGTTCTCCCATAGAAATACTAATCGGCATATCATGAACACTACGTATGCCAATAAGATATTTATCAATAATGCCCCTACGTTGTAGAGGCAGTCTTTCCATTCCTTCTTCATTATCTTAGTCTTCTTTTGTCTGTGTACTGTAATCTTTTATCAGCATCTCGTAGCACAACTTTAGCCAGATGATGGCTACCGGCAACGCCTTCAGCGCGTACGGATGTACGTAAGTCTTTCTAATATACGCCGGAAACAAGTCCGACGGCGACATGCTGGTAAGTATAAAGGCGAATACCATCAATGCTATATCCCATTTGTTTCGTTTCCACGGTGCGGTTACATACCATATAGCTACACCCATGAAGGCGATGATGTACGTGCTCGATTCGCTTCCGGTGCTGAACAGCACTACAAACATCAGTACCGATGCCAGTAGCGCATAGCGGAATGCTGCGTTCTTGTATTGTTTTAACCGTAAGTAGGGCAGGCCGAACAAAGCCATGCCGGGTACTATGAGCCATAAGTCGGAGTAAGTGGCGCATCCCGAAATCTTACGTACCAAGCCCAGTATAGACACGTTCTGTCCTTGCGAGAACATGTTCAGTCCGTTCTTCTCTGCCAGACTCTCGTACCATCCCTGGTATTGCGCTATGATGTACTCCGGACTGCTTATAAGCATAGGGGCTACAAAGCATACTGCCGACCATCCGATGAACGACAATATGAATTTTGCTTTATGGCGAGAGAAGAAGAAGAAAGCCAAGCCCACTATGCCATATAGTTTCACAAATGTTCCTATCACTATGAGCAGCGTTGCCCATATATCTTTTTCTTTTTCTATGCAGTAGAATGTAGCTATGATAATGGCTGCTATGGCTATGTTGAACTGTGACATGAATAACGCTGTAAGCAGCTCGTGCGCACAAAACCAGTATATGAATACCTTCTTTCGGTAGTCTATAGGCAGACAGCGTGTAGCCCAGAACAGCGATAATGAGAGGGCTATAAGCCAGAAAAGCAGTCCTATCCATTCGGGCATCAGCGCGAATGGAGCTATTACCAAGCTGAAAAACGGTCCGTAATGGTTAGTGTCGAAATACTCTTGCGGATATTCTGTGTATAGCGAAACCTTATCCCACGTATGCCAAAACACACCGCGGAATATAAGGTAGTTATTATGCTTGTGTATCTTCAGCAGAGCCGCTATCAGGGGCAACAGCATCCACAGTCCCCAGAGGGTGCGTTCGTCGCTGAAGAACGGTCGCTTAAAGAACTCTTTGGTATCTTGTATCAGTTTCATGCGTTATCGGTTTTGGTTTTACTTTTGTGCTTAAACACCCATCGCAGCAGTATGAAGTTGGTAGGTACGGCTATCATCAGTACAAAGATAGGGGCAATGAGTCGTGGCACGCCTATCTGCAAGAATGCGTTGAACAGGAATATGTGCAGCAAGTAGTTCACCAGATGGCTCAGTCCGAATCCGGCGGCTTTCTTGGCCGAAGGCGAACGGCGGAAGGTGATGTACGATGTAAGGAAGAAATTGCACACCAGGCTTGTAAGATACCCCACGGTGTACGCTATATTCACCTCTATGTACATCTGCAGCAGGCAGTAGATGCCATAATGTATTCCTGCGGCTATGGTGCCCACTATGCAGAAGCGCAAGAACTCGTATATCTTGTCCTTGTGCTCGGGGAAACGGGTGTCTATATAATTAGATAGATTCATCATTCATGGTCGCTCTGTGCGTCGTCTGTCTTATCCCAAAGAATGCTTTCTATGTTATACAGAGGACGATGTTTTACTTCAATATATATTTTCCCGATATACTCGCCTATGATGCCGATAGACAGCAACAGCAGTCCGCCTATAAACCATATAGACAGCATGATAGACGGCCATCCGGGCACAGCCAGATGCTCAAAGTAAGAGCATAGCACGTATATGAACATACACACGCTAACCAGCAGGCAGAATATGCCGGCGGTAAGTATAAGCGATATAGGCTTGGTAGAAAACGAGGTAATCCCGTCGGCTGCCAAGGTGAACATTTTCTTCAGGGTATATTTAGACTGTCCGGCGGTGCGTGCGCTAATCACGTCTTCTACTGTGGTCGATGGATATCCTATCATCGGAATCAATCCTCGCAGATACAAGTTGCGCTCTTCAAAGTGCGACAGCTGCTCTAACGTTCTTCTGCTCATCAGTCTGAAGTCGGCATGGTTATACACGGCTTTCACGCCCATAGCCTGCTGAAACTTATAGAACATCAGTGCGGTATTCTTCTTGAGGAACGAGTCGCCTTGGCGCGATACCTTTACGCCGTAAACTATGTCGTACCCCTCGTGGTACTTGTCAATCATACGCTCTAAGGCGTTTAGGTCGTCTTGAAGGTCTACGTCTATGGTTATAACAGCGTCACAATGATCTTTGGCAGTCATCATGCCTGCCATTATAGCGTTTTGGTGTCCTACGTTCTTGGCCAAGTTAACCCCTCTGAAGTAACGGTTGTCATTGTGCAACTGCTTTATCAGCTGCCATGTATTGTCGCGGCTACCGTCGTTTACCAGCAGCACAAAGCTGTCGGGCGCTATCTTCTGTTTCGCCACCAGTCCGTCAAGCAGAGCCGTAAGTCGCTCGCCCGACTGCAGCAAAACCTCGTGCTCGTTATAGCACGGGCATACTATACCGAGTTTCATCATTTTTTCAACTCTTTCTTCTTTAAGTCTGTAAACTCAGAATACGTAACAAACGGCTGACCTTTCTTCTTGAAGTACACTATGAAATCGTTCAAGCGTTTCACCATAGCCATGCCAGCGTGATTCTTTATGATGAACGGCATCTTCAGTTCCGGATGCTCGCCCAGTTCATAGAACTCCCACGGATGGAAATACGTCACCATATACCCGTCGTGCTTCACTGTAACGTTACACATCCATCGATACAGCGCCGCCGGCAAGTTGTGATACGACAGCCAGAAAAGCGGGAAGCGCACCCACGGAGTAACCGAAGCCGGAATCTGCAGCACGTTCTCTTTCATGAAATACGTTCTTGGAGTAGACAGATGCATGTATCTGCCCGGAATGAAAGTAGGGTTCAATGACGAGTTATACTCATAGCCCGCGTTGTAAATCTCCTGTTCGGGCACAGGCATCATGCGTGCCTGTCTGTATCCTCTGATCTTGATACCCATCATCTCTTCGAGTACCTCTTTAGATTTCTTTAAATCTTCTACCTTAAAAGTCCAGTGATTGTAGCCATGCGAGGCTATTTCGTGCCCCTCATCCTTTATTCTGTTCATCACCAAGGGCGAATGTGTGGCAAAGTTGGCAGTGCAGAAGAAAGTGGCTTTAACCCCGTTCTGTTTCAAGCAGTCTAAAATGCGATTTGTACCGATGGTTGAAATGCGTACCTGTTCCTCTAGCGGTATGTCAACATTATGCTCGCGCGGAACGTCAAATTCTTCTGTATCAAAGCTCAATAGTATCATATTCCTAATATATAATCTGCACAAAAATAGCAATAAAAATACAAACCTATGGAGGGTTTTGTATTTTTTCATACATTTGCTATAAATACCAAGCATTTACCACGAAATGAAGATAGGTTTTGACGCAAAACGGGCTGCACAGAACCGTACTGGATTAGGAAATTACAGTAGGTTCGTACTTCAGATTTTATCTGACTTCGCGCCCCAGAATGACTATGTGCTATACATTCCCGATGAACGGAAAGAACAGCTGCTGGCTTCTGTAAAGGGTACCTTCAAAAAGGCATACCCGGCAGAAGGCGTATGGCGTAAGCTCCGCTCTCTGTGGAGGGTGTGGGGAATAACGTCCGACATACAGAAAGACGGACTCGATATATACCACGGACTCAGCAACGAGCTTCCGCTCAATATACGCAGGGTAGGCGGAAGTACCAAGTACATCGTGACCATACACGATTTGATATTCCTTCGCTACCCCGAATGCTATCCGCTTATAGACCGCACCATCTACGACTATAAGTTCAAGAAAGCCTGCGTACAGGCACACTGTATCATCGCGGTTAGCGAGTGCACCAAGCGCGATATCGTTCAGCTCTATAACATCAATCCCGATAAGATAGACGTGGTGTACCAGGGCTGCGACGATGCGTTTAAGCATCCCGTATCGGGCGATAAGAAAGAAGAAGTGCGAAAGCGTTACAACCTGCCCGATAAGTACGTGTTCTACGTGGGCAGCATAGAGCGCCGTAAGAACCTTATGCTGCTGGCTCAGGCCATGACCCACCTTGACGAAAGCTATCGTGTGGTGGCGGTAGGAAAACACACTCCCTATGCCGACGAGGTAACCGCTTATCTCAAGAAGAACAAGATGGAGCACCGCATGCAGATGCTGCACAACGTGCCCTTTGCCGATCTTCCAGCCCTGTATCAGATGGCAGAGACATTTGTCTACCCGTCGCGTTACGAAGGCTTCGGCATACCTCTGCTTGAGGCGCTGAACAGTGGCGTACCCGCCATAGGCGCACACGGCTCTTGTCTGGAAGAAGCCGGCGGACCGTCATCGCTCTACGTAGCCCCCGACGATCATCATGCCTTGGCAGATGCCATACGCCGCACGTACATCGACATACCACTGCGCCGGCGAATGATAGCCGAAGGAAAAGAATACGCCCTTCGTTTCGAGCCAGAACCCATAGCCCGCAGGTTGCTCGATATATACCAATCGGTATGCCGTGAAGGATAAAACAGAGACTAAATTTTTTAGTATTCTGATTTTTCTATACTTTTGCGTTTTGTATATACACTCAATATTAAACGATTATGGAAAATAAACTGACCATTTATAATACTCTTAGTCGCACTAAAGAACAGTTTGCTCCGCTCAACGCCCCTCATGTGGGCATGTACGTATGCGGTCCTACTGTATATGGCGACGCACACTTGGGACACGCTCGTCCTGCCATCACCTTCGATATCCTGTTCCGCTACCTCAAGCAGTTGGGATATAAAGTGCGCTACGTACGTAACATTACCGATGTAGGCCACTTGGAACACGACGCTGACGAAGGCGAAGACAAAATCGCTAAGAAAGCCCGTCTGGAGCAGTTGGAGCCAATGGAAGTAGTGCAGTACTACACCATCCGCTACCATGATGCCATGACCGCGCTTAACGTGCTTCCGCCCAGCATAGAACCACACGCTTCGGGTCATATCATAGAGCAGATTCAGCTGGTGAAGGAAATCCTGGACAACGGATTCGCTTACGAAAGCAAAGGCTCTGTGTACTTCGATGTAAATAAATACAACCAGAAATACCACTACGGCATCTTGTCGGGACGTAACCTTGACGATGTGCTTAACACTACCCGCGAGCTCGACGGACAGGACGAAAAGCATAACCCTGCCGACTTCGCTCTCTGGAAGTGCGCTCAGCCCGAACACATCATGCGCTGGCCGTCGCCGTGGAGCGATGGATTCCCCGGATGGCACTGCGAGTGTACAGCTATGGGACGCAAGTACCTTGGCGAGACCTTCGACATTCACGGTGGAGGTATGGACTTGATCTTCCCTCACCACGAGTGCGAGATTGCTCAGGCTGTGGCTTCACAAGGACATCCTATGGTGCGCTACTGGATGCATAACAACATGATTACCATCAACGGACAGAAGATGGGTAAATCGCTTGGCAACTTCATCACCCTCGATGAGTTCTTTACCGGCTCTAACAAGTTGCTTACTCAGGCATACGCCCCTATGACCATCCGTTTCTTCATACTTCAGGCACACTATCGTAGCACTGTAGACTTCAGCAACGAAGCTCTTCAGGCTGCCGAAAAGGGACTGGAACGACTGATGGAGGGTATCAAGAACCTCGACCGCATCACTCCTGCCAAGGCCACTACAGGCATCGACCCTACCGGTCTGCGCGAGAAGTGTTTCGACGCTATGAACGATGACTTGAATACTCCTATCGTCATCTCTCACCTGTTCGATGGTATCCGCATGATTAATACGGTAATCGACAAGAAGGCCACTATCAGCGCCGAAGATTTGGAAGAGATGAAGTCGGTATTCCACCTGTTCGCGTTCGACCTCTTGGGCTTGAAAGAAAACGCCGAGAACAACGCTGCCCGCGAAGAAGCCTTCGGTAAGGTAGTAGACATGTTGCTGGAAGAGCGTATGAAGGCCAAAGCCAACAAAGACTGGGCTACCAGCGACAAGATCAGAAACACATTAGCCGACCTTGGCTTTGAGGTAAAAGATACAAAAGACGGCTTTACTTGGAGACTTAACAAGTAATAAGCTTTCTAAATATAAACCGCGCCGCATGAAGTCGATAAGATTTCATGCGGCGCGTGTTTGTTTTTAGTAAGTAGTTACCAATATGGTAATTCTTCTTATATTTGCAGTAGGACGAAAGTGTTTTCTGTGTTTCAAATAAAAGCACACATTATGGCAACAAGAAGTAACAATCCTATTCCTGTTAGGGCAATACACCCTGGAGAAATCCTACGTGAAGAATTGCAGGAACGTGGTATTAAACAAAAAGATTTTGCCCAGCAAATAGGTGTGCAACCCACGCACTTGAACGCATTTATTAAGGGTAAGCGCAATCTTAATGAAGATTTAGCTATGAAGTTGGAGAAACATTTAGGAATACCTTATAAGGCTTGGATGAATCTCCAAAATAGCTATACCTATGATTGTAAAGCTATAGAGCAACGCAGTATAGAAGAGCAGGAAGCATTAGCTTATTAATATCGCTGGATGTTTAAATCGGTTTCAGAGGCTAAAATATGAAAAAAATAAAATCATTCTATTATGAGATTGTAATTTCAAAGATTTATATGCTGGAAAAATACAAACGAGAATTTGATGAAGGAAACATATACAACGGAATTTGGGGAACTTTACAAACACTTTTCGTATTTACTGCTTGCATAATTCTTTTTATACTCGTACATATATGCGGAATTCCACAATACAAATTAAGCATAGCTTTAGGTACAATCATCTTATGTATAATAGTTGTCAACGCGATAATTAAAAAGCTAAAACAAGACAGATATGTTCAAATAATCCATGAGGAATATTTAAAAATGACTGAAGAAGAAAGAAAAAAACATTATAAGCGTGGATTATGGAAAGTAACACCTATATTCTTTTATCCTAATTATAATTATTGCGTTCTTAAAGCTAATCACATTAATATAAATGAACTATGAAAATTATCAAATAGCTATGCACAGTACTATGCCGACATTAAAGTTTAGCATAGCCCTTCAATATTCTCATGCGATATCACCTATTACTCAACCGGATGGTTCAATGCAAAACAAGGATGTAAATAATTTTAGCCTGGCCCCTACCTTAACATTTTCTACTCCGATACCATTTACTGGTGGAACACTTTCAATAAGCAGTAACTTCAATTTCTATCAATATAAAAAATACAAATCACTACTGTCCAATAAAAGTTGGCTAATCGGTCTTTGAA
>ULRN01014675.1_pt1 | contig 13939 bp, 14 predicted proteins | sample 1955461 | NCBI WGS metagenome assembly ULRN01 (sample SAMEA4835683, study PRJEB28245) | human gut metagenome | biome: gut microbiome; material: fecal sample | place: Denmark | collected 2008 | reverse complement strand
CAGCAGTTGTCTCTGTGGAATTGCTGGAAGAGCCGCAGCCTGCCATGGAAAGAACCATAGCGCCTGCCATAACGGCGGATAATAATTTTGCACTTTTTTTCATAATGACCTCCTGAAATCTTTTAAGAATAGATGGATTATAAGTATATATCTTAACTGCCCCTCGCAGATAAGAAACTAAGGAATTGATGGTGGTGTTGGCAAAGTGCGCGAAAGGAGATTGCTCCGCACTGCGTGCTCCCGCAATCTCCGCCAGCATTCGTAATCCGGGCATTCGCCCTGCTTACTCATGCTGGCTTGGTTGTCAGATGTACAGACAGCCCTGCGTGCAAGCACGCGGTCTATCTGTCCGCCTGACAACACTTTCGGGGCAAAAAAAAACTCCTGTCTCTTATTTTTAAGAGACAGAAGCGAAACTTCTGCGGTACCACTCTTATTGCTGTCAAAAAACAGCCTCTCGATCCCGTCGTTTTTCAAATATGAAAAATTAACAGGCAACACGTTAACGGGTGTAAACCGAACCAGCCTACTTGGAACACTTTCAGTGGTTAGCTCCGGGAGGATTGTCTGTAACGCGGTGTCTGCAGCTTTTCACCAGCCAGCTGCTCTCTGAAAGGCCTTCGTTAAGAGCGTTCCCATCATCGCAGGAAATATTTGAAACTGACCTTTATTATAGTCACAGATTTTCAAAAGTCAAGAGAATTAAAAAAAATAAATCGCGTATTGTGAGAAAAATATGATATGATAGATCGTATAGTAAATTTATTTCATAGGAGATATTCCAACAGGTTATTATAGAGAATGGAGGAGGAGAATGAAACCGACCGTCAGTATAATTGTTCCTGTCTACAATGCGGAAAAATTCCTGAACCGCTGTGTGGACAGTATTCTCGGACAGGAATATAGAGATTTTGAACTGATCCTCGTAGATGATGGGAGCAGAGATATGTCAGGCTCGATCTGTGATGCGTATGCGAAGACGGATGAGCGTGTGGTGGTGATCCACAAAGAAAATTCCGGGGTTTCAGACACGAGAAATCAGGGAATTGAAAGGGCAAAGGGAACATATCTCCAGTTTGTGGACAGTGATGACTGGCTGACGCCGGATGCGACAAAGCTTATGGTCCGGGCGGCAGAGGAACATGGCTGTGATATGGTGATCTCCGATTTTTACCGCGTCGTTGGGGATATGGTATCCAGAAAAGGGGACATCGAGTCAGACTGCGTGATCGACCGGGAGGAATTCGCGTCCTTTATGATGGAGAATCCGGCGGATTATTACTATGGAGTGCTGTGGAATAAGCTGTACCGGCGCGATCTCGTAAACCGCTTCGGGATCCGGATGGATGCGGAGATCAGCTGGTGTGAGGATTTCATGTTCAATCTGGAATATGTCCGCTATGCAGAGACATTCTATGCACTGAGGACACCGGTGTATTATTATGTAAAGACAAAAGGTTCGCTGGTGAACCAGAAGATCAGCATCACGAAGACTGTGAAGATGAAGCTTATGATGTTTGAGTACTACAACAACTTTTATAAGCATGTGCTGGACGAAGAGGATTATGAGAAAAACCGGCTTCAGGTGTACCATTTTCTGGTGGACGCAGCGAAGGACGGCTTTGTTTTTCCGGCATCGATCCCCGGAAACCGGAAGCTCGGAGAGGAGCGGAGCAGTGCGCTGCAGGAGGTGATCTCCGATGATGGGATCATTGTGGATAAATACCGGGACCGGAAACTTCTGGAGAGATATCTGGAGTCAGCGGCATTGAAGCATGATATGACAATGGAGGAACTTTCCCTGCTTTTATATCTGAAGGATGCAAGCCATGAACTGAGCAGAAAGAATCTTGCGGATCTTATGGATTTTAGCCGCGGAGACCTTGCGGTGGCGGTCCAGCGGTTGTCTGCGAAAAAGATGGTGGAGGTAACGGAGCTTCCGAGAAGGCGGGGAACAGAACGAAAGATCCGACTGGAACTTCTTCCTGCATCAGAAGTTGTGATCCCGGATCTTGAGGCGGCGGAGAACGATTACTATCAGGCGAAGTTTGGAAATTTTACAGAGGAAGAGATCAGACAGTATACGCTGCTGGCACGGAAAGTGCGGGAGAACGAGAGGAGTATTTTGCAGCGGGGATAGGAGAAGGCGCATTCGCGAGAAGCTGCGGACTGCGTCAGGCGGTCGTACTGGTGTGGAAATACAACGGATAAACATCAAAAATATGGAGATAAAGATGGAAAAAGAAAAAACTTGCAAAATCGTATTCAGTGACATCGACGGCACGCTGCTGACGTCGGACGGACAGATCACGGAGGGGACGAAGGAGATGATCCTGAATCTTGAGAATAAGGGAATCCCGTTTATCCTGACTTCCGCGCGGTCACCGGAAGGCGTGCGGGTCATTAAGAGAATGCTGGGGAACCACGCGCCGATCATTGCGTTCTGCGGCGGGCTGATCCTTGATGATGACGGAAATGAGATCTACAGTAAGATGATTCCGTTAAAACGGGCACTGGAACTGAAGGCGATGCTGGATAAGGATTTTCCGGCTGTTGCCTGTAATACCTTCGGCGGCGAGAAGTGGATCGTGGATGACCGGGACGATTGGAGAGAGCAGCGGGAAGAGAAAATCGTGGGATTTCCGGCTGAAATTGGATCTATTAAAGATACATTTGAAACAGAAGGCGGAATTCATAAATTTCTCCTCATGGGAGATCCGGACGTGATGACAAAGCTGGCGGCGGTTCTGGCGAGAGATTTCTCCGACCTCCAGTCTGCGGCCTCCAACCCGGAATATCTGGAGATCACGGCAGCGGGCGTGGAAAAGTCGGAAGGTTTGAAGACGCTCTGTGGAAAACTCGGAATTTCACCGGAAGAGGCAGCGGCCTTCGGTGACGGCGAGAGCGATCTTTCCATGATGCATGCGGCAGGATTTGGTGCGGCGATGGGAAATGCGCCGGAGAATGTGCGGAGACGGGCACCGATGGTGATCGGGAAGAATGATGAGGAAGGGCTGCTGAAGAGGCTGAAGGAGATATTTAAGGACTGAGAAAAATTGAGATTTCGAGACGGATGAATTCTGCCAGGCACTAACGTGCCAATGATGCGCACTCGCGCGAAGATGTAGATTGTCGCAAGTGACCGCACGAGGCGCGAGAATGTGCCAAGGTACATCCTTTTTTAGAGTTCTTGCAGAACAGAAAAACAATACAATTGAAAAGGAACGCAGACAGCATATGCAATATGGAGGACGGGATAGTAAGACTATGAAAGGGAAGCTTTTAACAGGCGTAGGTTTGCTGCTGATCGCGGCGGCCCTTCTTCTTACTGTTTATAATATAAGAGAATCAGACCGGGCCGGAGCAGAATCAGAGGAGATGGTGGTCCGGATGGAGTCACTGACAGCCGATTTGTCGGAGCGGCTGGAGACGGAGAAAAAGGAACTGGTGCCGGAATATAAGAAGAATCCGGAGATGGAAATGCCGACTGTGGAGGTAAACGGACAGGAATGTGTGGGGATGATCGAGATTCCGGCGCTGGGGCTCAAGCTTCCGGTCATCAGCGAGTGGAGCGACGCAAAGCTCAAAAAAGCGCCGTGCCGCTACAGTGGTTCTGCGTACTTAAAGAATATGATCATCGCCGGACACAATTACCGCACCCATTTTTCCGGCATCAAGCGCCTGAATCCAGGTGATTCCGTGGTGTTTACGGATGCGGATGGAAATGTGTTTTCCTATGAAGTGACGGAAATTGAGACGGTCGGCGGCTATGACATCGAAAAGATGGAGGACGGGGACTGGGATCTGACGCTGTTTACCTGCACGAATAAGGGGAAAGCGCGGGCGGCGGTGAGATGCAGGGAGATCGAAGAATAGAGAGGAGTGAGAGAAATGTGTAAGGCGATAGATCTGAGAAATGAGAGCTATGCGGAAGGACGTGAAGAAGGGCGTGAAAGCCAAGCTAAGGATACGGCGGTTTGAATGAGCGAAAAGGGAATTTCGGTCGAAGAGATTGCTGAAATCGTTGGATTCAGTACAGACAGGGTTAAGAAATGGCTTGTAACAGAAGTGTAGGAGAGTGGTGTTGATTTTTAAGAAGAGCATTTTTAGTTGAAGCGTTATTAAAGGAAATGGGGTATGTGTACAGAAACAGGGAAAGCACCTTCGGAGAAGGTAGGCTTTCCCTGTTTTTTTGCTGCAATGCATCTGAAAGAAGCTGCCGATGGCAGGTCCTGCAGATAAAATATTATTTTTTGTAGAAACAGTTCCCGCCAACGATCTTGTAGGAAGAGTAACTGCCTGTTGAGGCGCGTTTGGCGGATTTGAAGTAGAGATAGTCGCCGATATTGTTGGAACCTGACAGAGCATCTTTGGTGGCTTTGATGCAGGACTTGGACGGACCCTTTGCCAGGTATTTGTCCAACAGGCCGGAGGTCGCGCCGGGGAACTGGCCGTCGGCGTAGATCACGTCGGAGATCGTTTTGCCCCACTTTTTGGATTTTACACGGTTTACGATGCAGCTTGCCACGGCGAGCTGGTCCTCATAGCGGTCATCGCCAGTCTCCATCGCGACGCAGGCTGCCATCAGGTAGATCTCGTCCTCAGTGGCGGAGATCACATAGGACGGTGTTGCGGATGTTCCGTTTCCGGAGGCATTCAGTGCCGCGGATTCTTCTTTTGCGTCAACAGCGGTAGCAGGTACCGGGCTGATAGAGGCGTATTTACTGGAAATATAGCCGTTTGTGTCGGCGGAGAGCTGAACCTTTGTCCAGCCGTCGGATTCACTTAAGACAGGGAAGGAATCACCTTCGGCCGCCTGTTTTAAGATTGCGGAATCTGTGGACGGAGTCTCGCGGACGTTCAAGGTCGTCGCGGTGATTTTCGCGGATAGAAGACCGAGTTCCTTCGCCAATGGCTCGATATCTGTCCCAAAGAGCAGATATTTGTCACTCATCCATCCCTCAATTTTTCCGGAACGGACTTTTGTCCAGCCATCTTTTCTCTCCAGCACAGTTCCGCCCGCCCCGCGGTAGCACTTCCCGACGATCTCACCTGCGGTAGATGGCTTCGTCCGCATATTTAACGGTTCACTTGTCACATTTGCCACGGCAAGATTGTCATAGGCGGATGCAGCGAAAGACGGAATAGCCGAGAGTGTAACGGAAAGGAACAGGACAGATGCGGCAGCAGCCGCCTTTAAAAGAAACTTTTTTGAAAGGTCTGGAATCAGATTCTGTAATGTCATCATGCAAAATTTCCTCATATTAGTAGAATACCCCGCTGATATTGCGAGAATTGTTTCGAATATTACAAAATTGTTACGAAGAAATTATAGCAAAAATAGAGAAATTTGTCAAATCAGCATTCCCATTGATATTTCCTGAGGTCCACATGCATCGCGTCCTTCAGCTCCACGCCTTCCTGCCGCAGCAGAAATGCCTGTTCCGGCCAGCCGGGGACGAGGCGGCCGGCGTGATTTACGACGCGGTGGCAGGGGAAATCTCCGTAGTCTGAGGCGTGGGAGAGGACCCGGGCCACGAGGCGGGAGTTTTTGTCCCTGCCGATGAGGCGGGCGATCTGGCCGTAGGTGGCGACGGTTCCCTCGGGAATCTCCACGACTACGGACAGGACCTCGTATGCGAAATCTTCAGTAAAACGGGCGGATGGTGCCATGTTACTGCACCTCCTTCTGCTCCTCCCACATCTTCACCGGCATGCCATTGACTTCCACGTTGTCCTCAACGGCAATTACAAGGCAGCGGCGTCCACCGATGAATTTGGTTTCTACGAGATCGAGACGGTCCGGGTTGACCTTAATATCCACATCCGGTGTTTTCACGGCAAATTTTCCGGTTCCGGTGATCGCCGGAACGAGGATCGCGGTATTCTCCCCGGCGGCTTCCTCGTAGACTTTATCGAAGTGCTCCAGGCGCTCCGGCTCCACGCCGCTCTTTTCCAAAAGATCTTTGACTTCCGGCTTTGTGAGCGTTAACGGAATCTCATCCTCTTTATGTTCCTCCGCAAGCTCCGTGAGATTCTCATGGATCTGGCGGACAATCTCATAGTCGCACTCTTCGCCGAGAGTATCCGTCAGGATCTCCTGGAACGCTTCTTTCTGGGACTTGAAGGAGATCGGTGTCGGCGCGCCGAGGCAGGCGTCAATGAACTCGGAGTGAAGCTCCTCCGGATTCCTGGAGAAATACAGGACACCGTGGATATCGCTGCTGCGGTCGTTGAAGGCCGGGAACAGGAATCCAGTCATCGGAGTCTGTACCCACCAGTCCCGGGGGCGCTCCTCGATGGCGTTGGTCGCCTCATTGTAGGAGAGACCCGGCTCGGAGAGCTTTACCGGGCAGATGCAGCAGAGGATGTGGTTGTAGACTTCCTCGGATGCGTCGAACATTTCCTCATTGTCGGACGCTTTTCCCGGCACATCGTAGGCGCTGTGGATCAGGATAATATAGTAGTTTTCGCCGTACTCGTAATTTTCGATTACCTTATTATAAAAGGTATCCACGGTCTCATCGTCGGCGAGCTTCTCATCGCGGAGTTTCATGAGAAGCTCGTGGGCGCTGTCCGGACCTTCGTCATGGATGGAGTACTCCAGGTTGTGGAGGTTTTTTCCGATTCCGCCGGACAGGGATTTCTTGAAGATCTCATAATATTTGAAGATCTCCTCCTCGGACAGGGCGAAGAACGCCTCCTTTAAGGTCGTTTTGATCTGCTTTTCGGCATCAACGTAGCATCCGCAGATGCGGGTGATGGCGTTGTTGTCCTTCTTAAACTGTTTCTTAATTTCTGAAATTTCACGTTTATTCATAATGCGTATCCTTTTCAAACAAATACCAGCCATAAAGTATCATCCGTTTAACTGTAAAAGCAATAGAAAATGAAAGTATGGCTGGATAGAAAATCATTAATGATCAATAGAGCTTGATTGACAGTGCTGCGTTACTGCTGTGCTTAGCACTGGAAAATGCCAGCCAACAAAAATAAATAGCAGTGGAGAGATCTACTTATTTAAAATTTTTTCCGCATAATACATCGCCGCCACATGCACCGCCTGCACGAGTCCGCCTTCCGCCATAAGCTTTTTCGTCTCCTCGGCAGACATCACAACGATCTCCAAGTCCTCGGTGGCGTCCAGATGCTGGCTGCTGACTTTTTTGCAGTCCCTGATCAGGTAACAGTGGGCGAAGTTGCTGATACAGGCCGCATTGGGCGCGACCTTACAGAGAAATACGGGCTCGCTTCCGGCGTACCCGGTCTCCTCGAAAAGCTCTCTCGCGGCCCCGGCACCCGGATCGGCATCTGTCGGCTCCATGCAGCCCGCCGGAAGTTCTAAAAGGATCTGTCTCGTTCCATGGCGGTACTGGCGCACGAAAACGAAGTCCCCGTCAACGGTGACGGCGACCACGACAACAAAATCCGGCACATCATTTACATAAAACGGAGAGATCTTTGTGCCATCCGGCAGTGCGCAGTCATCGGCGTGAAGATCGATCCAGCGGTCCTTTATGATCGTCCTGGATCCGTTGCAGATCCACGGTTTAATAGACATAACCTTTTCCTCCTAAATCAGGACAAATATAACCTAAAATCCAGTCTGCGCGAGAGGACAGATCAATTTAACGAATTGCCGAACCGGCAAAATGCCCAGGCAGACAAAAGATGACGGAGAACAGAGTGCCATACTGCGATCAGTCTCACTATAAAGCGATTAAACTTTCATCATCCGGCACATAAATATTTCCGCTGTAATAGCGTTTTCCCTCACTCTTATAAAGCCGTTCCCGACCGGCAACATTGCTGTCCTCCGTGTGCCAGAGTACGAGGTTCGGGATCCCCAGGGACTCCGCCAGTTCACAGGCATCCTTCACGGTGCTGTGGTGCTTCTCGTACGGCTTCCAGATATCCCGCTCCGCATAGAGGCAGAATGCCTCGTGGAGCAGCCAGTCGCTGCCGCGGACATACTTCTCACAGACCGGATTGTACGGTTCATCCCCGGCGCAGGTGAGCTTTCTTCCATTATTTAATGTCAGCGTGAATCCGAACTGTTTTAACTTCGTGGAGTGGATATCGAAGAATGTCACGTCGTAGCTTAAAATATGGCGGGTCTCGCCGTCCTTCACTTCCTCTAAATGGATCCGGTTGCCGATCATGTTGTAAAATTTATCCTGGATCGTCAGGCGGCAGAGCGTCCTGATCGTCTCGATAAGTTCTGAATGGCAGTAGATATAGGCATCCCCGACATACTGGTCCTTTTTCATCTTTGTGGCGATCATGCGGACCATCCAGACGATGCCTAAAACATGGTCCGTGTGGGCGTGGGTCACAAAAATGTGGTGGATGTGCTCTAACGGAACCTGCATGTTGTCCAGGATCTTTAAGATCCCGTTTCCGCCGCCGGCGTCCACCATGAAATATTCATCCCCGTCTCTGAGGGCGAAGCATGTATTGTAAAGATTTGTGACCGTCGCGTTTCCGGTCCCAAAAACGTAGAGAAGTTCGCTGTTCATAAGAAAAATCTCCCTTCTGAAGAGTACATTGACTGCGCAGAATCTGCTTCCGGGGCAGCCCAAAGTGAAGGTCCGGCCCCCGGTGTCATCCATTCTTTTGTTGAGTTTTGAATATGAATATGTTACTATAAAATAAATGGAAAAGCAATTCCCAGGCGGTTAAATTTTTAACCGGAAAAGCGGAAAGATCCCGCGAAAAACTCAGCAAAAATGCGGGGAAAACGGGACCAGGAACGGCAGGAGAAAATTTACGCGCCCGGAAAAACGCAGGGAGGAAAACAGAGACAATGAGAGATTTGGACTACCTGAAGCTGCTTGCAAAAGAGTATCCGACAGTGAAAGCGGCATCCAGTGAGATCATCAACCTGATGGCGATCCGCGGACTTCCGAAGGGAACCGAGTATTTCTTCAGCGATCTGCACGGCGAATATGAAGCGTTCATTCATCTGCTCCGCAGCGCATCCGGTATCATCCGTGAAAAAATATCGGAGACCTTCGGCTACGTGATCTCAGACGAGGAGGAGATCGCTTTAGCGAATCTGATCTACTATCCGGAACGGAACATCCGCCGGATCCAGAAAGAGGGGAAATTTACAGAAGATTGGCAGAGAATTACGATCTACCGCCTGGTACGCATCTGTAAGGAAGTATCCTCAAAATTTACAAGATCGAAAGTGCGAAAAAAAATGCCCCCGGCATTCGCATATATCATCGACGAGCTCCTTCATGTGGACTACAACGATGACAACAAGAAAGTTTATTATGATGAAATCATCCACTCCATCATCGACATCGAGATGGGTGACCAGTTCATCATGGCACTCTGCAATCTGATCCAGAACCTGACCGTGGACAGCCTGCATATCATCGGTGATATCTTCGACCGTGGACCGCGTGCGGACATTATCATGGACGAGCTCATGCACTTCCACGATGTAGATATCCAGTGGGGCAACCACGATATCTCCTGGATGGGCGCAGCCACAGGCAATCTGGCCTGCATCTGCAATGTGCTTCGGATCGCGATCCGCTACAACGGATTCGACGTCCTTGAGGACGGTTACGGAATTAATCTCCGCCCGCTGTCCATGTTTGCGGCGAAGGTCTACCGGGATGACCCGTGTGAGCGGTTCCTTCCGAAGATTCTGGATGAAAATATCTATGATGCGGTAGACCCGGGACTTGCGGCGAAGATGCACAAGGCGATCACAGTGATCCAGTTCAAGGTGGAAGGCCAGATCACGAAGCGCCACCCGGATTACCAGATCAATGACCGGATCCATCTGGAACATATCAATTTTGAGAAGGGAACCGTAAATATCCACGGAAAAGACTACAAGATGCTGGATATGAACTTCCCGACGATCGACCCGAAGGACCCGTTAAAGCTCACGAAGGAAGAGCAGGAGCTGATCAACAGCCTTGCACTTTCCTTCCGCCACAGCGAGACGCTTCACCGCCATATCCGCTTTGTGTATTCCCACGGCGCGATGTACAAGCGGTGCAACTCGAACCTTTTATATCACGGCTGCATCCCTATGAAAGAGGATGGAACCTTCGAGGAACTGAAGCTCAAGGGGATCATCTACTCCGGAAAACGTCTGCTTGACTATCTCGAGGACGTGGTGAAGATGGCATACTTCCTGCCGGATGACGATCCGACGAAGGACTGGTACCGCGATTTTATGTGGTATTTATGGTGTGGACCGAAGTCCCCGGTATACGGAAAGGACAATATGGCGACCTTCGAGAACTACTTTGTCGCTGACAAGGCAGCCGCGAAGGAAAACATGAACCCGTATTATAAACTGTGCGAAAAAGAGGAATTCTGTAATAAAATCCTCAAGGAATTCGGACTTCCGATCGAAGGCTCCCACATCATCAACGGCCATGTCCCGGTTAAATTAAAGGACGGCGAGAGTCCGATCAAGGGAAATGGAAAGCTCTTCGTTATTGACGGCGGTCTTTCCAAGTCTTACCAGCCGAAGACGGGAATCGCGGGCTACACCCTGATCTTCAATTCCCACCACCTTGCCCTGGCGGAGCACAAGCCTTTTGACCGGAACCATGAAAACACGCCGAAAGTCATGATCGTAGAGAAGATGAAAAAGCGTGTGATGGTTGCGGACACGGATACAGGAAAAGAGCTTGCGGCGAAGATCGCGGACCTCAAGGAGCTCGTAGCAGTGTACCGCGGCGGCATCATTAAAGAAAAACTGGAGTAAAATTACATGAACAAGGACGAATTTTTAAGACGCCTGGAGGAAGCACTCTCGGGTGAGGTCCCGGCGTCGGTCATCCGCGACAACCTGAATTATTACGCGGATTATCTTTCCCAGGAGTTGGGAAAAGGCCGTACCATGGATGAAATTATTGAGGAGATCGGCGAGCCGAATATCGTGGCCCGAACGATCATCGATTCCGCTGAGGCGGCGGGAGAGACCGGAGACGGTTATGGAAGTTTTGAGGACGCGTCCCCGCGGGGCGATGACAGAAGAAGCACTTACAGCCAGGAAAGTTATCAGAACGGCTCCACGCCGAATATCCATTATTTCGATCTGAATAAGTGGTACTGGAAATTAGCCCTTGTTGTGATCCTGTTCCTTGTGATCTCTGTTGTGTTCAGCATTATGGGCAGCGTGTTTTACCTGCTGATCCGGTTCTCCGGACCGATCTTAATGTGCCTTATTATTTATTGGCTTGTTAAGAACTTCCGGGGCAGGTAATAAAACAGATGTTAATAGGAAGAAATGAACAGGCGGCCGTGAATGTGAGCTGCAGATACAGGCACAGAAAATGGCGGATCAGTTCATGGATTTAAAGACGAAAATGTCCGAAAAACCCTGATTTTACTGAAAAAATCAACAGATTACAGGATGTTACAATTGAAATAAGTTATGTAAACATGTGCGGCGCTCTCTGCGGGAGAGCGCCGCATTTTTGCCACATTTTTGGCGGTTTTTGCCTAAATTATTAAGAGTTTATGAATTCCTTCGTAAGTATTGACAAAAGTGGCTGTGAGAAATATAATTTGTTTGTAACAAGATTTAACATATTTGTAACAAACATTGCAAATCATTAAAGTTTAAGATAAGAGGACATCAATGACAAAAAAACTTTTCAGAACTTTAAAAATCACCTGCTTATGTATGGCCTTAACGGCAGCCCTTCCGATCGTTTCCTTCGCGGACGAGACAACGGCAGCTGTAAAAGAGGACAAGATGGTCGTAAGAATCATCCACCTCGATGAAAACGGAAACCCGTTGGAAGAGGACAAGCAGACAGCGACAGAAGAAACAGAGAGTTCTGAAGAGACGACAGATAAAGAAGAAGCAAATGCTGATGAGGCAGTGGCTGAGGCAGACTCCGATGAGGAGGAAGCGGCTGAGGCAGAGGAAGAACTTGAGGCAGCTATCGAAGTTGAGAATGATCTCCGTTCCGAGATCGTTACATATGCGCTCCAGTTCGTAGGAAACCGCTACAAATACGGCGGAACAAACCCGAATACTGGTGTTGACTGCTCTGGATTTACCTCCTATGTAATGCGTCACGCAGCAGAAGTTGAACTTCCGCATTCTTCCGGCGGACAGTCCCGTATGGGCCGCCAGGTAAGCAGCTCCGAGATGCGCCCGGGCGATATTATCTGCTACGGATCCGGAAAGAGGATCAACCATGTTGCTCTCTACATCGGAAACGGACAGATCGTACATGCCTCCACAGAGAGAACCGGAATCAAGGTTTCCAGATGGAACTACCGTACACCGGTGAGAATCGTAAACGTACTTGGCGATTAACCTGAAAATTGGATAAAGGATAAAAAGGATTAAAAAAGTGCTCTTTACAGCAGATCGTTAGGATTGCTGCAGAGAGCATTTTTTTACTGCGATGCATTCGAAAGAGGTCGTCAGCAGCAGATTTATACTATCTTCTCTGACGGTTCCCAGCATGAAGAATAAGCTTAAACACTCCCGCCTGTTCCAAGGTCTTCGCCACAAGGAAGAAGATCAGGGAGTCCACCGGCCACTGGATCAGGTTCTTGATGGCGCGGGCTGGCAGAATTGCTAAAAATCCCTTTCCGTTTAAGAGCGTCAACCAGTAAGTGCCGAGGACGATGTTGCAGAGAACGATCACCACGAGCTTTGCCGTGAGGATCCGCGGCAGGGACAGATTCTTTTTATAAAAGAAGAGACCGTAGATAAATGCCGCTAACATCGCGTTGAATGTAAAGCCCGGCATAAATCCGCCGTCCGGCTTTAACATAAACTTGATCACATCCATAGCGCCGCCGAATAATCCGCCGACAACCGGGCCGAACAGATAATCCACCAGCATATTTGGGATGGAACCAAAGCCGATCTTTAAGTTTGGTGTGATATTAAAGGAGTAATATCCAAGTACAACGGACAGCGCGCCGAACATGGCGCAGGTAGTGATAGTGGTGACCTTCTTGAATTCACGGGATGATTCAAAGATCCTGGAAAAGAGGTCGTTCGAGCTTTTTTGCATAAAAAAATACCTCCTTTGCAGATTCTCGGACCACAACAGGAGATAATATACGGAGCTATCTTCTGATGCAGCGGGATGCGATATGTGCACCGCGGGAAATTCCCTTCGTCCTGCCAGCAACTCCCTGTCTGGCGGGCACTTGACGCGCACACGTCTACTCTGCATGTTTGTTTGATTTTCAGGGCGGTCAGCGCCTCTGATGCAATTACAGTATCATGAATGGTGCGGAATGTAAAGGGTGAAATAAGGAAAAGACGGAAGAAAGGCGAAAATCAGACGGAACATGTACCCGGAAAACGCAGGCGGGTCGAAACTATACGGCCGAAAAGCTTTTTTGACGAAAGAATGTGGAAAAAATTTCCGTAATTTCGGTGTTTTGATATATATACTTTTTGAAAACACTGATTTATAATACAGCAAGTTCGTTTGAAACATGTAGACCATGGGAAACGTATGTCAGAGAGTCAGGAAGATTCAACCGGAACCATGATTTACATAACATAAAAACTGAGTAAAATGACACAGGAGAGTTACATATGCAGAAAAGTGAGGTAAAGGATCTGACAGTCGGATCGCCAATGAAGCTGATCTTAAGCTTTGCGGTTCCGATGCTGCTGGGATTTCTTTTTCAGCAGTTTTATAACATGGTAGACACGATCATTGTCGGAAAATGCCTGGGGGTATCGTCCCTGGCGGCAGTTGGTTCGACGGGTTCCATCAACTTTATGATCATCGGTTTCTGTACCGGTGCCTGCAGCGGATTTGCGATTCCGGTGGCGCAGAAGTTCGGCGCGGGTGATTATACGGGAATGAGGAAGTTCGTGGCGAACGCCGGATGGCTCTCAGCGGTGTTTGCGGCGGTCATGACGACGATCGTCGGACTGCTCTGCATGAACATTTTACAGTGGATGAAC
>ULRN01025195.1_pt1 | contig 13980 bp, 16 predicted proteins | sample 1955461 | NCBI WGS metagenome assembly ULRN01 (sample SAMEA4835683, study PRJEB28245) | human gut metagenome | biome: gut microbiome; material: fecal sample | place: Denmark | collected 2008 | reverse complement strand
GCCGTCGCGCATGAGCTCACCCGCAGGCAGCTCGCAGAAGCCAATCGAAATATGATGGAGGCTCTGCAGAAACTCAAAAGCTGTGGTGCGCAGGAAATCCTTGATAACACATCCAAGGCCAAAGCGGAACAGTTGATGAGCGATGAACAGATGGAAGTTTATCAGGAGTTCCTTGCCACAAAGGCCTATCAGAGCTTTGCCGTCCGCAGACGCGATTCCAAAAACATAACATCTACCCTCAAAGAGACGCACCCGATGCTGGAAATCTCTCCGAGAGTTCTGGACGCGGACTGCTTTCTGCTCTGCACACCGGAGGCAACCTATGACCTCAGAAAAGGTATGGCCGGAGCCCGCGAACATTCTGCAGATGACTTTATTACGAAAATCACGTCCGTATCACCCGGCAGTAAGGGAGCGCAGCTCTGGCAGGATAATCTGGATCTGATTTTTCAGAAGGATGGGCAGCTGATCGATTACGTACAGATGATCTGCGGTCTTGCTGCTATCGGAAAAGTTTTTGTAGAGGCGCTCATCATCGCATATGGTGATGGACGCAACGGCAAATCCACCTTCTGGAATGCCATCTCCCGCGTGCTGGGACTCTACAGTGGAAATATATCCGCAGACACCCTGACAGTCGGCTGCCGCAGGAACATCAAGCCGGAAATGGCTGAGGTTAAAGGCAAACGTCTGCTGATTGCTGCAGAAATGCAGGAAGGCGCAAGGCTCAACGACTCTACCGTCAAGCAACTCTGCTCCACGGATGATGTGTTTGCAGAGAAAAAGTATAAAGATCCGTTCTCCTTCAAGCCCTGCCATACACTGGTGCTGTATACGAACCATCTGCCTCGCGTCTCCGCCTCCGATGACGGTATCTGGCGCAGGCTTATCGTGATCCCGTTCAATGCCAAGATTGAGGGCAAGGCTGACATCAAAAATTACGGTGAGTACCTGTATGAAAATGCCGGTGAAAGCATCCTGGCATGGATCATCGAAGGTGCCAAAAAGGTCATCGCGCTGGACTACCAGATTCCCGTACCGGACTGCGTGACAAAGGCCATCAATGAATATCGAAGCCAGAACGATTGGTTCGGACATTTTCTGGACGAGAAGTGCGATGTGGATGAGTCCTTTAAGGAAAGCTCCTCGGCACTCTACCAGGCATACCGCAACTACTCGCTGGACTGCAATGAGTATGTGCGCAGCACGGCAGACTTTTACTTTGCGCTGGAGAAAGCCGGATTTGAACGGCTGACACTGAATCGAAAGCGCTATTTCAAGGGCTTAAAGATTCATGAGGTGGGCGACGCAGAGGAAGATTTTCTGCAGTAATTCAGGACTATGACAAGGTGTATCAAGGTCTTATATAAAAACTCTCTTAGGCCTTTAAAAATAGCTCTAAAAAAAAGTTCTGTAAATAACATTGATACACCTTGCACATCCCTTGAAATTAACGCCTGACGGAGGTTAGCAATGATAGAAAAACAGATAGAAAACAAGTTAAAGACGGCGGTGAAAAAGAACGGTGGCATAGCCCTTAAGCTAGTCTGTCCCTCTTTCGCAGGAATGCCCGACCGCCTTATCTTACTCCCTGACGGCCATATCGGTTTCGCAGAGTTGAAGGCACCTGGGAAAAAGCCACGTCCACTTCAGCTCTCACGCCACAGGCTACTTAGGGAACTCGGCTACCGGGTATACATCATTGATGATCCGGAGCAGATTGGAGGGATGATCGATGAACTTCTATCCACATAATTATCAGGACTATGCCATTCGCTATATTGAAACGCACCCTGTGGCCGCAGTCCTTTTAGATATGGGACTTGGCAAGACGATCATCAGCCTGACGGCAGTATATGATCTGTTGTTTGACAGCTTCGAGGTGCATCGCGTTTTAGTGGTGGCTCCCCTAAGAGTCACCCGTGATACATGGCCAGCGGAAATCCAGAAATGGGAGCACCTAAGAGATCTGACCTATGCGGTCGCAGTCGGGACACCGAAGGAGCGAAAAGCTGCACTTATGCAGGGCGCAGACATCACGATCATCAACCGTGAGAATCTGCAGTGGCTTATTGAAGAATCCGGCTTTTCCTTTGACTTCGACATGGTGATTATCGACGAGTTGTCCTCCTTCAAGAATCATAAATCAAAACGCTTCAAGTCGCTGATGAAAGTACGGCCACGGATTCACCGGATGATTGGCCTGACCGGCACACCCTCTTCAAATGGTCTCATGGATCTATGGGCAGAGTTTAAAGTGCTGGATATGGGCGAACGTCTCGGACGCTTTATTACGCAGTACCGGGCAAATTACTTCATGCCGGACAAACGAAACGGCGAGATTATCTATTCCTACAAGCCGCTGCCCTATGCAGAGGATGCCATCTATCAGAGGATCTCGGATATCACGATTTCCATGAAATCTACCGACCACCTGAAAATGCCGGAGCTGGTTTCAACAGAATATGACGTGCAGCTTTCCGAATCTGAGCGCAGCCGTTATGAAGATTTGAAGCAGGAGCTCATATTACAGCTCCCCGACGGTGAAGTGACCGCAGCAAATGTCGCATCGCTTACAGGCAAGCTCGCACAGCTTGCAAACGGTGCCATTTATGCCGACACCGGGGAGGTCATTGAGTTTCACGATAGGAAGCTGGACGCTTTGGAGGACATCATTGAGGCTTCCAATGAAAAGCCACTCCTTGTAGCCTATTGGTTCCGACATGACCTTAGCCGAATCAAGAAGCGCTTCCACGTCCGTGAGATTAAGACTAGCCGCGATATTGCTGACTGGAATGCGGGAAAGATTCCTGTAGCAGTCATCCATCCGGCCTCTGCCGGTCACGGTTTGAACCTTCAGGCCGGAGGCTCCACCCTTGTGTGGTTCGGTCTTACGTGGTCTCTGGAATTATATCAACAGACAAACGCCCGTCTCTGGCGGCAAGGTCAAGAATCCGGCACCGTGGTAATCCAGCACATTATTACCAAGGGCACGATTGACGAAAGGATCGTAAAGGCGCTATCCAAGAAAGAGATGACACAGACTGCACTGATTGATGCGGTCAAAGCAGACCTTGAGGTGGTGTGATGACCGATCCATACGAAAATCTCGTGAATGCCATCGTGCTGCAGGCAGTGAAAGATTACCGGGATGCCCTAAAGCGCCTAAAAAAGAAGCCCAGTAATCAAGCCGCCCTATCGGATGCAATGGAGTGTAAACGTTTCTTTCGATCCAGCTGGTACGCAGCCCTAACGAACGTAGACGGCGAGTACCTTATATACAAACTACGAGAGGAGGCGAAGTCCTTATGACAGTAAAAGAATATCTCCATCAGGCCTACCGCCTTGACCAGAGAATCAAGTCCGACACGATGGAAGCACAAAACTTGCGTGAGATGGCAGGAAACGTGTCGGCCATCCAATATGATAAAGACCGCGTACAGACTTCCCAAAATACGGAAGCACCATTTGTCCGGACGCTTGAGAAGCTGTGGACACTGGAAAAGAAAATCGCCGATGAGCTGGAAAAGCTATCAGACCTTAAGAAACAGATACGAGAGGTCATTGAGGCAGTTCCTGATACAGACGAGCGCATGGTTTTGAAATACCGGTACATCCACGGTCTTACGTGGGAGCAGATCGGCATGGAGCTTTGTGCAGATGCCCGCACCATCAGGCGCTGGCATGGAAAAGCACTTCTGCATGTGACGCTTCCGGATGATCCTATTGTAATTTGAAATGCGCCCGAAATGTCCGACTTTGTCCTAAGATGCCCACCTGCCCTTTATGATAATATATAATCAGCGAAAAGAATAAAAGAACTGCTGCACGCGCAGCACACAAGCCTTGCGGGATTGTCCTGCTGGGCTTTCTTTATGCCCTGAAAGGAGGCACGGCTTATGCCAAGAAAACCACAACGACCGTGCCGCTATTCCGGCTGCCCACATCTTACGGACGGCGTTTATTGTGAAAATCACGCCAAGATCATGGAACAGCACTACGAGAAGTTCCAGCGCGGCTACTCTCCCGGCAAACGCTACGGCAGAGCTTGGAAACGAATCCGAGACAGATATGTCCACAAGCACCCGCTTTGTGAGCAGTGCTTAAAAGACGGACGCTATGTCACGGTTGAAGAAGTACACCACATTGTGCCTCTTTCCGAGGGAGGATCGAATGACGAGTCCAATCTCATGAGTCTCTGTCGTTCGTGTCACGAGAAGATTCACCGCGAGCGTGGCGACCGGTAGGGCGGTCAAAATCTCTACGACCCTTTTGCCCGGAAAACGGCGCGGGGTCTTTTACGCAAAAATTGCAATTCAAACAGGGTATTAAACCCTGCACCATAGAAATGGAAGTGATCAACATGGCGAAAGACGGAACCTATCGCGGCGGGCGGCGTATCAAAGCTGGCTCCAAGCCAGACGCCCTCGCCGACAAAATTATGAAAGGCGCACCTGCAAAACGCATGGAGCTGCCGGACTTCACCAATGACATGACCGACTTCGATGTTGACGACATCGGTGACGGTGTAGAGCTGGAAGGCATGGATATGCCAAGTCCGGACGACTATCTTTCTGCTCTGCAGAAGGACGGTAAGCCCCTTGGCGCAGATGAAATCTATAAGGAAACATGGCTGTGGCTCAAGGAGCGCGGCTGCGAAAGGCTGGTAAACAAGCGCCTGCTTGAAAGCTATTCTGAGGCCTTTTCCCGATATATTCAGTGCTCGGAAGCGGTCAGCAAATACGGTATGCTCGGAAAGCACCCGACTACCGGCGCTGCAATTGCAAGTCCTTTTACACAGCTTTTGATGAATTTTCAGAAGCAGGCCAACCTGCTATGGTATGAGATTTACGACATTGTGAAGCAAAACTGTACCGAGCCTTTTGAGGGCAGCCCGCAGGACAGCGTAATGGAACAGCTGCTTCGAAGCAGGAGGAATATGTAAATGAACACACAAAAATTAGAACAGGTACCCACTGATAAGCTGGTGCCCTATGCCCGAAATGCCAGGACGCATAGTAAAGAACAGATCGCACAGCTGCGCGCCTCTCTCCGGGAATTCGGCTTTGTGAGCCCTGCTGTCATTGACTCAGATTATAACATTCTCGTCGGTCACGGCCGCATCACGGCTGCCCGCGAGGAAGGTTATGAAACCGTACCCTGCGTCTTTGCTGAAAACCTGACGGAAGCACAGAAACGTGCATATATCCTTGCGGACAATCAATTGGCACTAAACGCAGGCTGGGATGAGGAAATGCTGTCGGTCGAATTATCTGACCTGCAGGATCAGTCCTTCGACCTCTCGCTCCTCGGCTTTGATGCCGGTGAGCTGGATAAGCTGCTCGGCACAGGGAATGAAAAAAATATCGCTGATGATGACTTTGACCTCACTGCTGCTCTTGAGAAAGCTTCCTTCGTGGAGCTCGGCGACATCTGGACGGTCGGCAAGCATAAAGTCATGTGTGGAGATGCCACCTCGCCAGAAGATGTGGAGAAACTCATGGACGGCAAGAAAGCAAATCTTGTTCTGACCGATCCACCCTACGGCGTATCCTTTAAAGCTTCGGACGGCCTTACGATCCAAAACGACTCTCTCAAAGGTGAAGAATTTTATAATTTCCTGCTGGCTGCTTTTAAGAACATGGCTGACCACCTCGAAAAAGGCGGAGCTGCTTACTGCTTCCATGCAGATACTGAAGGGCTCACTTTCAGAAAAGCATTCATCGACGCAGGTTTCCATCTCGCTGGTGTATGCATCTGGGTAAAGAACAGTCTCGTACTCGGTCGCTCCGATTACCAATGGCAGCATGAACCTGTGCTCTACGGCTTCTTACAAAACGGCAAACACCCGTGGTACTCCGACCGCAAGCAAACCACCATCTGGAACTACGATAAGCCAAAGCGCAATAAGGATCACCCGACCTCAAAGCCACTCGACCTTCTGTGCTATCCTATTCAGAACTCCACTCAGGAGAATTCTGTCGTTATTGATACCTTCGGCGGCTCCGGCTCCACACTGATGGCCTGCGAGCAGCTGAACCGTATCTGCTACATGATGGAGCTTGATCCAAAATACGCCTCTGTCATCCTTCGCCGCTATGTGGAGAATACCGGCGATACGGAAAATGTGTATGTAATAAGAAACGGCGAAAAGATCCTTTATTCAGCTCTGGCAAAGGAAGTCGAGACATCTCCTACGGCAAGTGTATAGTACACAATTTCTGCCCGCAATCTTTGGCGCTTTTCTATCTCGGAAAATGCTAGAAATCGCTTGATAAATAAGGATTTCAGAGTGATGTATATAACAGCCGCAAGGCACAGTCTAAAACGTTAATTCCATAAAGGAGGAACACACTCATGAAAGCAAATTACAAGGTAACCGGAAACGACAGAAAAGCATTGGTCGCAGCCATCGAAAACCTCACCGGCAACAAGGCGATCTACATGCGAATGCCAACCTGCGCCTACGAGATTGGCGACATCACGGTCGACAAAGAAGGCGGTGTAACCTGTGATGACGCAGACAAGTTGGAACGCCTCATCCACAACCTGATCGCGGACGGCTTCACACCGGAGGATACCGAGGAGGACGAAAGCAACGACGAAGCCACCGGCCTTACGGTAAGTCTTCCGCTCGACAAGGTGGCGGTCGGAAACCTCACCAACCTCCTCACCGCCAAGGAGCGCCTCATCAAGAAGGCACTCGGCATTGACGACCTTGACATTGAGGTATCAGAGGATACGGTCAGCTTCCCTTGGTTCACAGAAATACCGGAGCCAGAAACGGTCAAAGCCTATACTCACTTCATTACTGCCCTTGGCAAAATGAGCAGAGATTTGAAGCGTATCAGCGCCACTGAAAAGAAAGTGACCAATGAAAAGTACGCATTCCGCTGTTTCCTCCTGCGTCTTGGCTTCATCGGAAACGAATATAAGACAGAGCGCAAGATTCTCCTTAAGAACCTCTCTGGCAACTCAAGCTGGAAAAACGGCGCACCCGAAAAGGAGGTGGCAGCATGCAAATGATCACGAAAGAGCAGCTTGCAGCACTCCGCTCTCTCTACCCGGCTGGCACTCGTGTAGAGCTTCTCCAGATGGACGATGTGCAGGCTCCTCCCATCGGCACCAAAGGAACCGTCATTGGAGTCGACGATACTGGGAGCCTCATGGTAAACTGGGACAACGGCTCCGGCCTGAGTGTCATCTACGGCATTGACCGTGTACGGAAGGTAGTGAGCTGATATGGATGAAAAGGTACAATTTATGCCTCAGAATTTCCCGCAAAACTGTCACATATATTTCGATAAATAGCTTGCTATTACAGGCGTTTAGAGTGATATATGTACATACCAAAAGGGAAAACAACCACAAGGAGGAAACACCATGAAGTACACAATCGAAGCCATAGAAAACGCGAAACCCGGAATGCGCTGGGAAGAGATCGGATGTCAGTGGTCACTGGGACAGGCCTACCTTTACAGCAAAGAAGCTGGAAACGACCTGCCGAATTTCGCTGACGTCATCTGGGATCACGACATCGAAGCGATCCTTGCAGATTGCCGGAAGCTCGGAGTAAAAGAATTCACCATCAGCTCCACCTTCAGCAGCTTGATCGAAACCATTGCCAAATTCGAGGAACTCGGCTGCACGCTGGACGGAATTGTAAAGGTCAAGGAGCGCTACACCCACTTCGGAAGCGACGAACACGCCCTCATCCCGGCCTTCAAGATGACGGTAAAGGAGGCGTAAAAAATGTGGAGCGAAGGAGTTATCGGCATCCCGGAGGCCAAGGACAAGGAAAAATACACCAAGTGTCACTACTGGGTAAAGCACCATGATGAGCCGAGCAAGACCTACGGTATTAACGGCGGCAGGATCAGCAAGCTCAAGATCAAGATTGACGATGAGACCATTTGTAATTACGACAGAGGCTGGGACATTCATCCCACCTGCAACGAAGCAGAGATGGCGCTTTGCATCCTGCTTGAGAACTACAACTAAGCATAAAATCCTGAATATGAATATTCCGGGAGACTGAGCCAGGAGGCTCTTTCTCTCGTACCAATACCGGATCGTTATGACGATCTTTTATTTTGCTCTGAAAGGAGGCGGCCATCGTGCCAATGCGAAAACTGAAAAACTATAAACCGACCCGTTTCATGGCAGAGACTTCGCATTACAGTAAAAAAATGGCAGACTTCGCAGTGATGTTCATCGAGCAACTTACCCACACCAAGGGAACATGGGCAGGAAAGCCCTTCGAGCTGATCGACTGGCAGGAACGAATCATCCGCGACCTGTTCGGTGTCCTGAAGCCGAATGGTTACCGGCAGTTCAATACGGCCTACATCGAAATTCCAAAGAAGATGGGAAAGTCAGAGCTGGCCGCTGCCGTCGCCCTACTCCTTTGCTGCGGTGACGGTGAGGAACGCGCCGAGGTCTACGGATGTGCTGCTGATAGGCAGCAGGCCACCATTGTCTTTGATGTCGCTGCGGATATGGTAAAAATGTGTCCGGCGCTGAATCGGCGCGTCAAAATACTGGCCTCTCAAAAACGTATCATCTACGAGCCGACTAACAGCTTCTATCAGGTTCTCTCAGCTGAAGCCTACAGTAAGCATGGCTTTAATATACACGGTGTGGTATTTGATGAGCTGCACACACAGCCGAATCGGAAACTCTTTGATGTAATGACTAAGGGCTCCGGCGATGCCAGAATGCAGCCACTGTATTTCCTGATTACTACTGCCGGAAATGATACAAACACCATTTGTTATGAAATCCACCAGAAAGCACAGGACATCCTCGACGGCAGGAAGGTCGATCCAACCTTCTATCCGGTCATTTACGGTGCGGAACCTGATGAGGATTGGACTGATCCGAAGGTGTGGAAAAAGGCCAATCCTTCTCTCGGTATCACGGTCGGCATTGACAAAGTGGAGGCTGCCTGTGAATCCGCGAAACAGAATCCCGGCGAGGAGAACGCTTTCCGGCAGCTTAGGCTGAACCAGTGGGTGAAGCAGTCTGTCCGCTGGATGCCGATGGACAAGTGGGATGCCTGTGCGTTTCCGGTCTCCGAAGACGATCTGGAAGAACGCATTTGCTACGGCGGGCTGGACTTGTCTTCTACCACGGATATTACGGCCTTCGTGCTGGTGTTTCCGCCGTTGGATGAGGAGGATAAATATTATGTTCTGCCCTACTTCTGGATACCGGAAGAAACCCTTGACCTGCGTGTGCGCAGAGATCATGTTCCCTATGACCAGTGGGAACGACAAGGTGTACTGATGACTACTGAGGGCAATGTAGTGCATTACGGCTACATTGAGAAATTCATCGAGCAGTTGGGCGAGCGGTTCAATATCCGGGAGATCGCCTTTGACCGCTGGGGAGCCGTGCAGATGGTGCAGAATCTGGAGGGCATGGGCTTCACAGTCGTTCCCTTCGGGCAGGGCTTTAAGGATATGTCTCCGCCGACCAAGGAACTGATGAAGCTGGTACTGGAACAGAAAATCGCCCACGGCGGCCACCCGGTGCTGCGATGGATGATGGATAACATCTTCATCCGTACCGATCCGGCGGGCAATATCAAAGCGGACAAGGAAAAATCCACAGAGAAGATTGACGGCGCAATCGCCACCATCATGGGGCTTGACCGTGCAATCCGCTGTGGCAATGATACAGGCTCTTCGGTTTATGACAGCCGTGGTCTGTTGTTTATCTGACAGTGCATTTTTTGTCGAAAATAGAAAGTTTATGCTGTTAACAGCACAAACTTGATTTTTCATAGAATTTGTGCTATGATAGGAGCGACAGGAGGAATGCGCCATGATAGAATCACACGAACTCAAGAATCGGGATCGGTATTTGAAAAAGCTGATCGGTTTCCAGGACACGGAACCGGTAAAGGTTATCACCGGTATCCGACGCTGCGGCAAATCCAGCCTGCTGAAGCTGATGATTCGGCATTTGCTGGAAACCGGTATCCGGCAGGAACAGATCGTGGAGATGAACTTTGAATCCCACGATTTCCGAAGCATGACCTCGGATGCGGTATACCACTACGTAAAGGAGAAAGCCATTCCGGGCAAGCGGATGTACCTCTTCTTTGACGAGCTGCAGCGGATAGACGCCTGGGAAGACGCGGTCAATTCCTTCCGGGTAGACTTGGACTGCGACATCTACATTACCGGCTCCAATGCCTACCTGCTGTCCTCCGAGTATTCCACCTATCTCTCCGGACGATGTGTGGAGATCAAAATGCTGCCGCTCTCATTCCGGGAGTTCCTGGACTTCCACAACTTTGAAGTGCGGGAAACCAGCAGCGCCTTGGGCGGAACTCACCGGCAAGTGTTTGATCAAAACGGAGAACGCTATGACCTGCGGGAGGTGTTTGACGCCTATATGCGTTTTGGCGGGATGCCTGGAATCGCGGACATCGGATTGGATCAGGAAAAATCCTTGTCTCTTCTGGAAGGCATTTACTCGACCGTGGTAGTGCGGGATATCCTGGAGCGGGAAAAACGGCGCGGCCAGCGTCAGATCACCGACTCTGCGCTTCTGCGTAAGATTGTCCTGTTCCTTGCGGACAACATTGGCAGCAGTGTTTCAGTTTCCTCTATTGGCAACACGCTGATGAACGAGGGACTCCTGGAGGATGGCAAACGCAGAGGGACCCCCAGCACCCACACGGTGCAGGCCTATATCGCCGCGCTGCTGGAAAGCTACTTCTTCTACGAAATCAAGCGGTTTGACATCAAGGGCAAGGAATACCTGCGCACCCTGGGCAAGTACTATATCGTGGACATCGGACTTCGGAATTTCTTGCTGGGATTCCGCAACCGGGATAGCGGACACGCTATTGAGAATGTGCTCTACTTCGAATTGCTCCGCCGGGGCTATGACGTGGCCATCGGGAAGATTGACAATCAAGAGGTAGACTTCATCGCCACCACTGCTGACGACAAGCTCTATATCCAGGTAACGGAATCTATGCAGAGCGAAGATGTCCGCAAGCGGGAGCTTGCCCCATTACAAAAGATCCGGGACAATTACGAAAAGATCGTGCTGTCCCTTGAGCCGGGGCTGGACGCCTCCTATGACGGTATCAAGTCCTTGAACCTTGTGGATTGGCTGCTGGACGGCTGATCGCCAGAAAAAAAACAATTCTATTTTCGAAGAGCATCTATCGAAAGGTAGGTGCTTTTCTTATGTCTAATTTCAGGAAGGATGGTGATTCGAGATGGGTTTCTTTTCCGGGCTTTTCCGTTCCAGGGATAAGCCCCAGAACCGTACTACAGGCAGTGCTTACAGTTTTTTCTTCGGGGGAAGCGCAGCCGGAAAGCGGGTGAATGAACGCTCCGCGATGCAGATGACGGCGGTGTATTCCTGCGTCCGTATTCTGGCGGAGGCTGTGGCGGGATTGCCACTCCACCTCTACCGCTATAAGGAGGACGGCGGCAAGGAGAAAGCCCTTGACCATCCGCTGTACCTTTTGCTCCATGATGAGCCGAACCCGGAGATGAGTTCCTTCGTGTTTAGGGAGACGCTCATGACGCACCTTCTCCTATGGGGGGAATGCCTATGCGCAGATCATCCGGAACGGACGCGGTGAGGTGATGGCGCTCTATCCCCTGATGCCTGACCGGATGGCGGTGGACAGGGATGATAAGGGGCCGCTTTATTACGAATACACTACCAGTGCAGATGATGCGCCGATTTCTAAAGGCAGCATTGTCCGGCTGAAGCCTTCGGATGTGCTACATATCCCAGGCCTTGGCTTTGACGGGCTGGTGGGCTACTCCCCCATTGCGATGGCAAAGAACGCCATCGGCCTTGCCATTGCCACAGAGGAATACGGCTCCAAATTTTTTGCAAATGGCGCGCAGCCAAGCGGTGTACTGGAGCATCCGGGAACCATCAAGGACCCGCAGAGGGTGCGGGATTCCTGGATGAGTCAGTTCGGGGGCTCGGCAAACAGCAACAAGATCGCTGTGCTTGAAGAGGGGCTGAAATACACGCCCATCTCCATCTCGCCGGAGCAAGCGCAGTTCCTGGAAACAAGGAAGTTCCAGATCAATGAGATCGCAAGGATCTTCCGGGTGCCGCCCCACATGGTCGGTGACTTGGAGAAATCCAGCTTCTCCAACATTGAGCAGCAGTCCCTGGAGTTTGTGAAATACACCCTGGAACCCTGGCTGGTGCGCTGGGAGCAGTCCATCCAAAGGACCCTGTTTTCTGCGGATGAGAAAAAGCGGTATTTTGTCCGCTTCAACGTGGAAGGGCTCCTGCGGGGCGATTATGCAAGCCGCATGAACGGCTACGCTGTGGGCAGGCAGAACGGCTGGATGAGCGCCAACGATATTCGGGAGTTGGAAAACCTGGACCGCATCCCGGCGGAGGAAGGCGGCGATTTGTACCTGATCAATGGAAATATGACAAAGCTGAAGGACGCAGGAATCTTTGCGGCGTCCGGGGCTGGAAAGGAGGAAGGAACCGATGAAGAAGTTCTGGAAGTGGAAGAACAGAACGGTGACGGACCAGGAGAATCAGACGAAAACAGTGGAGAGAACGCTGTTCTTAAACGGCACCATCGCCGAGGAGAGCTGGTTTGATGATGATATCACGCCGGCTCTTTTTAAAGAGGAACTGATGGCAGGATCCGGCAATATCACCGTCTGGATCAATTCACCCGGTGGGGACTGCGTGGCGGCAGCCCAGATCTATAACATGCTGATGGATTATCCCCATGACGTGACGGTCAAGATTGACGGCATTGCGGCAAGCGCTGCTTCTGTCATTGCGATGGCAGGCACAAAGGTGCTGATCTCCCCGGTGGGGATGATGATGGTGCATAACCCGGCTACGGTTGCATGGGGAGATTCCGCTGAGATGCAGAAGGCCATTGAGATGTTATCCAGTGTAAAAGACTCCATCATCAATGCCTATGAGATCAAGACGGGGTTGTCCCGTGCAAAGCTCTCCCATCTCATGGATGCGGAAACCTGGATGGATGCCCATAAGGCGGTGGAGCTTGGCTTTGCCGATGGGATCCTGGGAAGGACAGAACTGCCAGAGGACATGGATCCGCCAGCAGTCACCATACTTTATTCCAAAGCCGCCGTGGTCAACTCCCTCATGGATAAGATCGCGGCGAAATGCAAAACGAAACCGAAAACCGAACTGGAAGGCCGCAGCGTAGACAGCCTCTACGAGCGGCTTGATTTATTGAGATTTTAAGGAGGACATGGCTATGACGATTTTAGAACTGAGAGAAAAAAGGGCAAAGGCGTGGGAAGCGGCGAAGGCATTCCTGGATTCCCACAGGACCGATAAGGGTGTGCTGTCCGCTGAGGATGACGCCGCCTATTCCCGTATGGAGCAGGAAATCACCGACCTTGGGAAGGAAATCTCCCGTATGGAGCGCCTTGAAGCGCTGGACGCACAGATGAAGAAGCCTGTGAACCAGCCCCTGACCGGGAAGCCTATGAGCGGCAGGACCATTGAGAGGATCGGCCGTGCTTCCGATGAGTACCGTACCAGCTTCTGGGATATGATGCGCTCCAAAGCTCCCCTCCCCTCGGTAGTCAATGCCCTGCAGGAAGGGACGGATTCCGAGGGCGGGTATCTGGTGCCGGATGAATATGAGCGCACCCTGGTGGAAGCCCTGGAAGAGGAAAACATGTTCCGTCAGCTGGCAAAGGTGATCCGTACTTCCAGCGGTGACCGGAAGATCCCGGTGGTGGCAACAAAAGGAACGGCGTCCTGGATCGATGAGGAAGGGGCTTATACGGAAAGCGATGATTCCTTCGGCCAGGTATCCATCGGGGCTTACAAAGTAGGCACCATGATCAAGGTGTCCGAGGAGCTTCTCAATGACAGCGTCTTCGACCTGGAATCCTACATTGCGAAGGAGTTTGCAAGAAGGATCGGGGCGAAGGAGGAAGAGGCGTTCTTTACCGGGGACGGTTCCGGGAAGCC
>ULRN01013798.1_pt1 | contig 14042 bp, 11 predicted proteins | sample 1955461 | NCBI WGS metagenome assembly ULRN01 (sample SAMEA4835683, study PRJEB28245) | human gut metagenome | biome: gut microbiome; material: fecal sample | place: Denmark | collected 2008 | reverse complement strand
TCATTTAATATGCAGACAGAATCAAAAGAAAGATCCGTCTTGAATTAGATTTTATTATTATAACCATATCATAGGTCAGCAGGGAATAAGCCCCTTGCTGACCCTTTAAGCGTTTGGATTTATTGATGGACTCTCATATTGACAGGGTGGAGAAAACTCTGCTGGAGATATTGAGGAGAGAGGTAACGGGAGAGGACGGGACGGAGAAAATGGAATTGTCCGTTGCCGGACTGAAAGCCGTGATGCGCCTTGCCCAGGAACATGCCGTGACGGGACTGGTGGCTAATGCCGCAGTGAGGAACCGGATTGTGATTGCCGGAAGTGCGGCGGAAGGCAGAGGGGAGGCTGTGATGAGGCTTATGCAGCAGACCATGGCGCACAGACAGAACCAGCGTAGGTTTGAGGATGCCGTGGGGCGCTTCGCCCGACTGATGAAGGAGAACGGCATCGCCTATGTGGTGTTCAAGGGACTGGCTGTGGCGAGACATTATCCCGAACCGTTTGTCAGGACGATGGGCGACGTGGACTTCTACGTTCCGAAGGAGGATTTCCTGCGGGCAGTGGAGGTGATAGAGCAGGGGCTGCATGTGGAGATGGACAAGGAGGAGGTGGACAAACACTACAGCTTCGACTGGCAGGGCATCCGCTTCGAGATGCACTATCAGATTGAGACCTTCGGCAGCCATCGGCATCAGCACCGCTTCGACAGGATGATAGATGAGGCTATGGCGGAGCATACGGATTCATTCAAGGTATGCGATTCTGAGGGGAAAGAGACTGGGGTCTGCGTATTGCCGCCGGAGGAAGACCTCATCGTGGTGTTCAAACACTGGTTCAACCATCTGCTTGTGGAGGGCGTGGGCTTGCGCCAGACACTGGATTTGGCAGTGCTACTGAATGTTTATCGGGACAAAATAAATATCGACCGGCTGATGACAGCCCTGGACGGCATCGGCTATATGAAAGCATTCCGTGCCATGCTCGCCATGATGAAGCTGTATTTCGGTATGGATTGGACGGACAGTTTCTTTGTATATGACCGTTGCGACGAACGGTATGCCGACAAGCTCATGGCTGCTGTGATGGAGAGTGGAAACTTTGGCAGGAAGGCTTATCGGAATCATACAACAGGGAAAAAGAAAAGCATGGAGACTGCCACAAGAGCGTTGCGCCATTGCGTAAAGTTCTTCTGGTTGGCTCCAAAGGATATAATCTACTTGATACCACGAAGAATAGGTATCACACTGAAACAGAAATTCTAATGTCGTTTTCCTGCAACCCGGGAAAACAAAATAAAGATATAACTTTTATGGGAAATACAATAGCTGCTATCATCCTGACAAAGGATGAGGAGAAGCATATAGAGCGGTGCATAAGGTCGCTGCAGGGAGTATGTGAAGAAGTGTTCGTGATTGACTGCTACAGCAAGGACAACACGAAAGCGATTGCCGAGTCGTTGGGCGCCAAGGTGTATGAGCATCCGTGGAAAAATTATGCCACGCAGTTTAACTGGGGCCTGCACAACTGTCCGATTACGGCAGACTGGGTGTGGCGTATCGATGCCGACGAGTATCTGGACAAGGGGCTCGGCGAGAGCGTGAAGAAGGCGATAAGCGAGAGTGGGGAAGACGTGAACGGCATATACGTGAGGAAGCGCATCGACTTCATGGGCCGTCCGCTGATGCACGGCGGATGGTATCCGAGCTATCATCTGAAGGTGTGGCGCAGAGGCCACGGCGAATGTGAGAACCGATGGATGGATGAGCATATCCGTATCTTCGACGGACGGGCCATTACCGTGGAGCAGGGCGACCAGGTGGATGCCAACCTCAACAACCTGACATGGTGGATGGACAAGCACAACGGCTATGCCACGCGAGAGATGGCAGACATGTTGATGATGGAATACGGACTGGATGCGTCGGCACAGGAAGTAGTGCCGAAGTTCTTCGGAACTGAGGAGCAGCGCAAGCGCTGGCTGAAGGTGAAATACATCAAGGCTCCGCTGTTCATGCGCCCGTTCATCAATTTCATGATCCGCTATGTGTTGAAGGCCGGTTTCCTCGACGGCAAGGAGGGTTTCATCTGGCATTTCCTCCAGGGCTTCTCCTACCGCTTCCTTGTGGATGCCAAGATTTTCGAACTGAAGAAACGCTTCGGTTTTGACAAGGAAAAGATAAAGGAATATCTCGTGGAGACTTATATGAAATAAGCAGACAACTATATGAAAGTTTCGATTATAACATCAAGCTACAACCGTGTGAAGACGATACGCGGTTGTATAGAGAGCGTGTTGGCGCAGGATTATCCAGACATCGAGTATATCATTGTGGATGGTGTTTCTACGGACGGCTCCGTTGAGGTAATCAAGGAGGCCATCGCCGGACATGAGGACAGGGTGAAGTTTGTTTCCGAGCCGGACCGCGGTATGTATGAGGCTATCAACAAGGGAATCAGGATGGCGACGGGAGACGTGATTGGCCTTTGTCATTCGGATGACTTCGTGTATGCCAAGGACACGGTGTCGCACGTGGTGAAGAAGATGGAGGAGACGGGGTGTGATTTCCTCTATGCTGACGGCATCTTCGTGAATGAGCGGAATACCCGGAAGGTGGTGAGGAAATGGATCGGCGGCAGGTATGCCCGATGGAAAGTGAGATGCGGTTGGCTGCCCCTGCATCCTACCTGTTATATCAGGCGCGACGTGATGATGAAGCATGGTCTTTATGACGAGAGTTACAAGATTGCTGCTGACACCAATCTGCTGGTGGACTATCTCTATAACTGCAATCTGAAGGTGGCTTACCTGCCTGAATTCGTGACGAGAATGCGTATGGGCGGCATGAGTACGGATGCCTCGAAGCGCAAGAAGATGTGGGACGAGGACATCCGGGTGTATACAGGCTATGGCTTCAAGCCCGTGACATTGACAAAGCTGATGAAGATGGCATGGAAGGTGCCGCAGTTTATAAAGGCGAAGTTTATGTAGGGGAGCAGTGTGGATTTAACGGAGAGGATGTAAAGTCTTCTGTGTGATTTTTCAACAGGAGAACGGAATATGACAACCCTCCATTCCAGCATGTGTAATGTTGGGATGGAGGGTTGTCTGTTTTTTATCCCAGATATCCTATCTTCCTATGGCTGTTTCTGGAAATGTTTTCCTCGCAGCATATAGTGACAAGATTGTTGAGAGTAGGTTTTTCCCCTTTTATAATCTCCTGCATGAGCGCCTTTCGCGTGATGTTGTCTATCTGTCCGCCGCTGAAGTCGTAGCTGGAAGCCAGTGTGTGTGCATCCTCGGCGGAAAGATCCGGCAACTTGTTCATCCAGATGCTGGTCTTTGCCTCTATAGTGGGCTTGTCGAAACGTATCTTGAACAAGAAGCGACGCTCGAAGGCGCGGTCTAGGTTGTCGGCAAGGTTTGTGGTGGCTATGAGTATGCCGTCGAGCTTTTCCATTTCCTCGAGTATGATGTTCTGTATGGCGTTCTCTGTCTGTGCCACACTGCTGCCTGCGTCCTTGCGCTTGGAAAACACGGCGTCGGCCTCATTGAAAAGCAGTATCGGACATATCTTGCTTTTCTCGCAAAGGCGGCGGTAGTCTGTGAACACCTTCTTGATGAGTTTCTCGCTCTCGCCGAACCAGCAGGTCTTGGTGGCGCTGATGTCTACATGCATTATGGCGCGGCCCGTGGCCCGGGCAATCTGCATCACGCTTTCGGTCTTTCCCGTTCCCGGTTCGCCATAGAGCAGCACGGCGATGCCCTTAGGCAAATGGTTCTCCTCCAGCCGTGTGCAGAGAGCCTTGTAATGTTCCTCGCTCAGACTGTTGCAGAGGAGCGACAGCTGCTCCTTCAGTTCGCCGGAGAAGAACAACTTCTTTTCTGCTATCTTGTCGCAAGCGAGCAACTGTTTGTCTGACACATTATCTATATATAGTGCAGCATCTTCACCAAGCAGGGCTTCCTTGCCTTTGTCCGTAAGTAGAATGGTGGTGCTTTCGCCGAATAGTGATGATGTTTTCTCAATCTCTACCAAGTCTGTTTTCTGAAGAGAATGTTTGTTGTTCATAAAATCATTCAGTACCTGTTTCCGTTTTCTGACAGGGTATAGTTTTTGAATTTCGAAAGAAAGTGATATGGGATCGTTTTCTATCATAGATTGCCCTACAGAATAAAACAAAACTCTTTCACACTCATTGGGTATGAGATTATTTATCCTTTTAACTTCAGGAATATGTTTGTTGGCGTTTTCAAGTTTACTAATTGTCTTTATTAGTTTGTTCATACAGTCACCATTGCTCGAGTTATAATTGTCGGAATGAAAATAGACATATACTTTCTCTATAAAGGCATATATGTCATCACATTTCATCGGTTTACAGAAAGCCAGTATATCTTCGGCATAGAAGTACTCCTTGCCTTCGTCGGTAAGCGTTATCTCGTCATCATCGACAATCTCCACCAATCCAAGTTTTATGAGAATGTGTTCTTTTTCCATAATTGCCTTTTTAGTCAGTATGCGCTGACCGATGTTGGAGAATATGTCCTTCATCGTCGTAGCTATGTCTGAGTTACGCTCACTATCATTTTCGAAGTTGTCGCGACACATGTCATAGAACAATATACGATCAAGAATACCGGGTACATCCTTTCTTATCTTCTTAACAAATGGTAGTTGAGCGCAACTTTGTTCTTGTTTTTCTGTGAACAGCACCAAGTCGTCGGTCACCACTTCATCGTCGTCTGCCTTTTCTGCAATGCTCTTGCAGAACTCATACTTGTCTGTCTGCACATTGCCTACGTCCACCTTGCCTATATTCACAGGCCTGTTGTCTATGATGTCAGCCATCACGACATCGCTTACCACGAACTGTTGCTTGAAGATGTTGCTCTCTCTCTTGTAGCGGCGCACCAGCAGTCCTTTGCGCTCCAATGATTTGAGTGCAGGGATGAACTCCAGCATATCCAGTGACGAGCACTCAAAGTATGATGACAAGTCGTCCATGTTGGACGTCCGGTCGCGACAAGTAAGATCGAACTGTGCTACAAAAAGATATACCTCCTCCAGTGATTCCAGACCCACCGTCTGCATCACGCCCTGGAATATCTCCTGCGTCTTTGCTGCGTTCAATCGCTGCAACTTGCTGTCAACAAGCTTCTTGGCAGCTTCCTTGATATACTGAATGCGTGTCTTTGTCATATCATTTCCTTTCTTTATTTATAAATCTGGTACAAAGATAGCGGCAAGGTGTACCAATAAGAGATACAGGATGGGGATTTCTTTGTCGAAACTCTAAATAATCTATATATAATATGTATTATGGGAAGATGACGAGTAGACGAGATACAAGACGGATTTTGTGTGAGGAAAACAGCGTGAATATTTTTTTGAACACTAATCGGACGAATCTCACTCTCTACTTGTTTAATGGATAGAAACATCTATTCCATGAAGGTGATAAAAAATGTGTTTCAAAAATTTGACTGTACCTAAAATTCTTCGCAAATTCATTTCTTTATTTTTTTTAATAATAACGTTATTATTTTCTCTTTTATATTTTTGCTTATTCCTATAAAAAAGCAAACTATAGTTGTTATAATTATTGATGCTAAAATACTTATTAAAGGGTGCCAATCTATTGACATCAAATAGTATTTACATCCATATGAAAAGATGAAACAGATAGCAAATATGCAGAATACATGAAGTACGACGTTTCTAAAAAATGACATGGCATTAATGCATGTCACTTTTTGCATAACAAACATTGAAAACAGCAACTGTATAAACGTAATAATACATTGTACAATTATACCTATGTATGCAGCACATCCTGCCTCATATACAACATAAATGAAAAATATATTACTTATTAAAATGATAAATGTTCCTATCTGATATTGTTTAATATTTCCTGTTGCATTCACAATCGTTGTTATAGGATTAAATAATATATGTATTAATGACTGTAACAACATCAATTGCACAAAGATTTCGCAAAATGGTGGAACGGTAGTTAACCATAAATTTAAAATATAGTGTACATTAACCATTACAGGAACAAGGAACAATGTAAGTAACAGAAATGAATACTTGGCACTATAAAAAACAAGCTTTGTATACCTTTCTTTATTGCCCTCGGCATAGTTCTTTGTTATTTGAGGATTTAATGCTGTTGTAAAACTCCTTATAAATCCACCAACAGCATTTGAAACTTGAGTACTAATACCTCTTGTTGCATTTAAAGTAACACCAAAAAATAAATTGATAACAATATTGATACCACCTTCACCTATGACATTTCCCATATTTCCAAAAAAAGAAAAGAAAGAAAATGAAAATAAGCTTTTATACAAAGACTTATCTCTTACTATTTTGAAATGAGAACAATCATAATTCTTATGACAATAAAAGCTATATAAAAAACGAATAAGAATGGCAATCAATAATAATCCTGCTCCATAAAAGATAAGAGAATCCCATGAAATAAATCTGATGCTAATTACTAATAGCAATGAAAGAATAGCATTCAAAATATCAAAATAGGCAAAAGCCTTAAAATTTTCAAAGGCTGTCAATATCGAATTGTATGGAACGGTTATTACTTCCATAACAAAAGTTATGATCGAGAACTGGTATACCCAATTGGCTGCTTCCAATCTATTCATTGGAATATTCAATTTACAGTTTACATACCATACACCAATGGTTTCGGCAATAATGACAATCAACAGCGAAAGAAAAAATAATATTGTTAAAGATGCCGAAAATACGTTTCGCATTTTCAGTTCATTCTTTTCGCCTAATGAATACGTCAAAAACCTTTGTATAGAAGTAGTCAATGCACCATTTAACAATGTAAACATTGCTATAAAGGATGCAACAATATTATATATTCCATAGTCCGTTACACCTAAATACTTCAATATTAATCTTGAAGTATACAGTTTTACAGCTAAGACAAATAATGTTCTAGCATAAAGAATAACCGTATTCTTCGCTATTAGTTTGTTATTATCTGATGTTTGAGTAGGCATAATTAATAATCTTTATCACGAGTGTAATATTTCCCAAAATCCACCACGTGGAAAACCTCTTGTTTCAAAACATTCTTTAGTTTGTCGACATCAACATAGTCTTCAAATTCCTTCCCCAAAGAATTTATATCTTGCTCATGAAAGCTATTTAAAACATCATCGATATTCAAATTTTTATTAGACAATTTTCTCAATATCAAAGAACAGATAATTTCAACTGCTATCATATAACGCTCATCTTCGGTATTCTCCAAAATCGATTCCATAAAATCCGTTACAGGATTTCCTGCTATTACCAATAAACCAATCTTAGATTTTATAAAATGAACATCATTAGATATATTACTCTCAACTGATGCTCCTTTGCGCATTATATAAACAGAAGACATACCACCATAGTGTCTTGCGATACGGTTTAAATTTAATGTACGCCAACGATTTTGTTTTTGCTCCCATTTAAATTCTATCTTTCTGTTGCTATCATCAACAAGAATTTTACTGATTTCATACTTATCTAAAAACAGTTCACTCGTATAGTGTCTATTGAGAGTATCTGAGTATATATTTTTTACATCATCACTGAATTCTGCTCCTAATTGCCCCAATATTCCAAAAGCTGTTGATTTGCAGTTGGAAATTTCTTGTGACAAGCGCATAGCTGAATTAAAAGCATAGCTTTCTATTGTCCAAACATTATCTCCAAAGCCATTAAGACTCACTCGACGATACTGATTTTCTGCATCCAACAGGAATAAACTTTCGTCTGCCAAACATTCATTAAACAAAGCATAATCAGAAAAGGCCTCTAGCCCTCTATTATTTTTATCAACAAATCGATCTATAGAATAACACGCTTCATCTACCGCCCATGAAAGAGAATGATTTTTTTCAAAAAGATCAATCTTTTCTGAAATTGATTTCAAATATGAGTGATATATAAACCTCATCATTTCATCATATTCCTTTGATTGCTCAAAATTATCACGAGCCACATTGGTTGTCGGTGATGTTTTTCCTGTACAATTGGCAAGTGCTACAAAACTTTTCCCATGAAAACCAGGTGTGTTATCTGAAATTTTGATTCCTTCTACACAAAGTCCTACAGGAACAGTTATATCTCGCAGATACTTATAATTAGGAGATAAAATATTCCAATCACCATATAGTTCACTTTTCTTTTCCAAATAATAGAAAACAATACCTGTTGTGTGGACTTTCTTTATTCTATATTGCTTTTCATCTATATTTATACCTATAGAAAGCAGAAAACTTTTTAAGGCTTCCTCCTCATTGTCATAGCCAATCCTAATAGAATCATCAGTTTCTTCTTTGTATTCAACTTTACACTGCGGAACGACTATCCAGCTTTTCAGATTATTTGCAACATTATCAAACTCAATATCCTCTCTAACTTTTAAAACAAACGTAGTACCATGCTTACCATCCAAAATATTATCAGTTTGTGCATCATTACGCATTATACACTCTCCACCTATCCCTTTAATACGGAGCTTATGCGCATTCTTTTCCTTATGCCATAATGTTGTTATCTCAAACTCATCACTAATCATGAAACAAGTCAGCAATCCTATTCCAAATCTACTAATAGAATGAAAATCAGAATTTTGCTTTTTGAATTCATCAGACTGATATCGTGATGCTCCAACCTTAAAGAGATAATTCTTGATAATATGTTCATCCATACCTGTTCCATTGTCCTGAATTACAAGTTCACGACTGGTAGGTTTCCATGTTATCACCACCCTTGGCTGATAATCAGAAGACCCAACTTTTGAATTACTATCCATTAAACGGCAGGCATCAATGGCATTCTGTGCAAGTTCTCTTAAAACTACATTTGAATTACTATATAGTGTATGACCTATCAAAAGCTTAAGAATATTGTCTTTATCTAACTCAAACTTCAATGGGTCTGCATTAAACCCCTCTGTTTTTATAGAGTTACAGTTGATGGAGTCCCAAGGAAATTCGTAACCATTCTGATTTTGCAAGCAAGAATCTCTGCAAACATCATGTGTTTGGATTAATTGTTTTTCTGCATTAACAATATAATCCTTAAAACGGCTATAAGCATCTTCATTGCTGAAGGTTGCTTTTACCTCAAACGCATGAGGTTGAATGTTTGGATCGACATTTTTATTTCGGTCTCTTTCGGATAAAGGTCTAATACATGTTACTGAATTCTGAAAATCCCACTCTGTCTTACTATATTGATTTTTTGGTGAAATAATTTTTCTGACTATATCAGGAGTTCTCTCAGAATTGATATGCAATATATCTGCTGTTCTCAGAAGAGATGCCACATATAGCAAATTCACTCTAGAAGATGGACTTTGTTCATACTGCTGATTCACATCTAAACTATCCTGAATTTCTGCTAAATCTTCTCCATGTGATTTACATAACTTTGCTAAATCCCTATGTATTTCTGAGGACAAAGTTCCAATCATTCCTCTCAGCAAATCAAGATGAGTTTCAGAAACTGTTGAAGATGCATCTAACTTCAAAAACCAGTCAAACACTCTTTCACCATGATTGTCACGGATGTAGTTTTGGTAAATTTCATCATCTGAAATTGAAGACGACTTCATTCTCTTTTTATAGTTCAGAAAATCATTGTCAGAATCTCTTTTCGAAATTTCATCTTCTGTCACTAACATTCCGAAATCATGAAAATAAAAAGACAAAACAACCATAATCCAATCTGCAGGTGTCATTATATCCTTTGTATGCTGAGGAATAATATCATCTAGAAGGCTCAACATGCCATCTATGTGAGAAATATCATGCTGAGTGTATTCTCGAAAAATGCCGTTACTTCTACTTTGCTCCAAAGCCTCCTTTAAATTTTGTTTTATACTTTCAAGGTTGAGAGCAGAAAAAGACTTCAAGCTCAAGGCCTCTTTAGCTTTTTCCTCTGCAAAAGAGTTACACAATTTATTATTCATAAAACTATTATTTTTCTTCAATACTTTGAGTGTCAAAATGATTTGAAAATGGGGGCATTATAGATATATCATCTAATTGAGAACCATAATTAAGAAGAAGTGTCTTAATAAACTCACTATGATACATAGAATACATAGACATAGACATCATAACATTTTTGCGCCCAACAATTCCAAGCACTAATATATTACCAACTGGCATATAAGGATGAAACCAAGCTTCATTCTTCAGTTTTTCATCTGTTGAAGTAATGTCCCCATCATCATCATATGTCCATTCCTTTATACTCCCACCATCAATGGAAGCTTTTATGTCCTTCAGAAAACTAGAAGGATCGCTAACCTTTATAAATATTGCCATGATCTATAGATTATTTTAACTGACTAATCAAAGTTGGCAACTCTTTATAATCAGTGTACCAAATAACTCTCAAGCCTAGTTCCAAGAATATTTCTTTATGGATTCTCATTGCTTCGTTGTTCTTTTTATCTGCATTCTTAACATTCTTGAAATTTGTAATATGAGGCAAAAAGACAAAATGCCTTGCCTCATTCTCACTATCACGAATAGCGATATCAAGTAATCGGCGCAAGTTTGGATCTGTCATTGACAAACCTATAAATATGCAGGTTGTTCTGCTAAGAGCATGTATCTGCTCTACATTAGACCAATTGTAAGAATTGGCATAAACTCTATGATATTCCTCTTCACTCAATATTGGCACAGACTTAATTATCTGAGAATTATCATAAGGGATAAAGCCATGAACATGATAAATAGGGAAAGCTTGCTGAGGCTGATTCATACCAAATATAGGATAATTATTTATACCAGCCCCTTTCAAAGCTCTTTCCATAACATCATCAAAATTATATGTGATGATACTTTTTGCAAACTGTCTTTTAGCTAAAATCAGATTGCAAATTTCAGTTATCAGAGGAGAAGAATAAGATGCATTACCTGCATAAAGGGCATCATGCACCGCATTATAGTAATCATCTCCGTTTGATTTAGTATCCATCATCATTCTTATAAAACGACCTAATACAATGGACGAGTCATAGCAGGCTTGCTGAAGTTGGTCAATGTCAGTCTTGTCCAACTGTTTCTGCTTACTTTTGTCCACCAAGCCCTTTAACAGTTTCCACCATGATGGCAAATTTGCAGACATACTAACACCTGCCCCAAAGAAAAAAGAAAAGTCTTTATCTTGGAGATTTGCCTTTGCTATTTCCAAAGTTTTATCTCGGTCTTTAATCCAATCATATTCATCTGCATTAAATTCCTTTTTGGGGTTTACTGTATCAATTTGCAAACCAAGGAATTGAGATAGGGACAAGACATAGAACCCCTTTTCCTTTAATTTTCCAAGATGGTATTTAAAAATAGAAGGTAGTTTTCCCTCTACATAAACCAGAAGAAAAGAAGAAACTTCCTTTTGAGGAGCAAGCTCCACCGTAAACAGGGTGACATATCGCTGAATCGTATCAAAGAGTAAACGTCCCTTAACCTCTATAGCCACAGGTCCTCCTATCTCATACTTTACATAACCTTTTCCTAATGGCAACTTGGCATTTCTCAAGCCTTCTGGAAGATAAAAGTCATATATATAATTTGTGTATTGAGATTTTTTCTCTACATTAAAAGGAATCTGATGCTCATCAAGAAACTTTCTTATAGCATACATCACCTCACTTTCATTCCTATAATTCATCATTTTCATTGTTTAAATTCTCCAAATTAAACCACTCTTTGCTAATAATACAATTGTCGCTATTAGGAGCTGGATTGGCTTTTGTCAGCTCCACTGCCACATGCTTGCCGTAAGTAGGTGAACCCTTGCGGATATCTACTGCAACATCGAGCACCCTACCCTTTACGCAACGCACCAGTTTACTTTGGGTAGAAGGCGGCCGCTAGAAGTGCAAGCCTCGCATCACTCCATAACCACTCATACTCTCATTATCCTGGCAGAAGTGTACCTTATGACCAATAATAGGAGTAAGTTTCTCTTCAAACTCCCGTTCGCTGAAGCTCTCGAAGAAGTAGCCACGAGCATCACGGAAGAGGCGTGGCTCTATAATAAGCACGCCATCAATATTTGTCTTGATTATATTCATTTTGTTTCTATTAATCTTCCAGATTGCATCATCCCTTCCTTAAATATCTTGGCAATTTCATGTACAGCTTTATCCACACTCTCTTTTGCCACATGTTTCTCTCGTTCTGTAAGAGATGAAGCCTCTATATTTTGCTTAGCACACTCCAAAGCAGAGTCTCTGGTTTCATCAAAGGTATGTTCCTTTATATGACCAGAGCTTAATAACTCCTCTATGAACTTTGCTACGGCAAAGTCTGCACGTTGCTGTGCTAAAATTTGATTCTTTGTCATCTTGTTCTTTTTATATTAAACAATTTGGCCTCATTTTCTCAACAAAGCTTTATTTATCTCATCGAACAAATCTGGTTCATCACTATATACAGAACTGATTTCCATAGTTGATTTATTGACACTTATTTGAGTATTAACAACACCCTTCATGTTAAGTTCAACTTTACCAATAAAGGTCTCTTTGTTAGCATCTTCAAAAGAGTATTGTATTTTTCCATTAATAGTTACTAATGAATTTATGTCAAATATGATTACGACATCATTATTATTAGAAACCAAAGGATGCTCTTTCTGCAACTCTGATTTACAGTCTTTCAATGCTAATTCAACAACGTCTATTTTCCCTAATGCCCTGCTATAAAGTCCGCCATACTTTAAAGATTTCCGAACTTGCATTTCCGCTTTTTCGTTTATCTCCTTAATATGTCCAAAAATCGCTCCTAGATAAATATCTATATTTTGCCCATCTGTAAAAATAGTGTTCAAATATTCGTCAGCATCTGGAATATAAAGTCTTTCAGACTTATAGCTCTTGATATCACAATCCTTCGATAGTACAACATATCTGTACTCATCATTATCTTCACAATCATCATTATCTCTAGAGAATTTTTCTAAAGCACTAAGAACAAATGCATCTGGGAACTCGTTCTTTTTCTTATTTTTTCCAAAAGGCAACTGATGATTGAAATACTGAGAAAAGACCGTCGCGACATCATCACAATAGTCATACCCCAGGATATAAATATTTTCTCCTTCAAAGAATTCATCTACAATACTATCAACCCTTGCCCTTACATCTGAAATTTTAGGCAATCGAAACTCTGTTAAAAGTCCTAACAATGCTTCTTTTTTAGCAATGTATTCCAGTTCAAGAGTAAGGTCAGCATAAAGATTAGCCTTTATTTCTTTGATTGTTATTTCTGTAGTAACTAATCTTATCATATTTTTCAAGGCAAGACTCTTCAAAGTTTGAATTTTATTGCCAGGCTTGAAATACTGTTCCTTTTTTATAATATTTGTATCAATAAAAACATAATCCATAACAACTATTCGATGTTTTATATAATGTTCTGAGATATTTATGTTAGTACTCAATTTAGGGAATAACCCTTTGTATAGTTACATCTGCAAGCGCTTATATATTGAGTTGTTAAAATTTTAACCAGATTATTTAATTCATACATTTTTGCTTTCCTTGATAATCGATGTTTGCAAAACCAAAACAAGGCAAATCTCCTTGTTCACTTGTCTACTCATTTACTGACAGCATGTCGAAGACAGACGAAACTGAGTAAATGATTATATGTGACGGCAAAGTCTCAATTCACGGAATATTTTAATAAAAAAAGTTTTTCTTTTCTTACCCTCACACCCTCACAATTCGTCTGAAACGCCCTGTTTATCGGGCTTTCAGTGGTGAGGGCAGGTGTGAGGGTAGAATATTTACCCTCACACCTACCATCTAGTTAGTACTCAATTTAGGGCATAGCCCTTTGTATGGGCACTTTTACAAGTGCCTATATATTGAGATGTTAAAAATTTTACTTGTTTATTAACTATTTCATACATTTTCTTCGCTCGACAATTTAAAAGTAAACTTTCATTGTTCTCACTTATCGAAAATGTTGGCATATTGCC
>ULRN01014289.1_pt1 | contig 14087 bp, 12 predicted proteins | sample 1955461 | NCBI WGS metagenome assembly ULRN01 (sample SAMEA4835683, study PRJEB28245) | human gut metagenome | biome: gut microbiome; material: fecal sample | place: Denmark | collected 2008 | reverse complement strand
AGCTTGTCTACGATATCGAGACACGTTTCAACCAGTTCAGCTTGAATACGGTCGTATCCGGATTCATGGAGTACTGCAATAAGCTGACAGATGTTGCGAAGAAAGAGGGCGGAATCGACAAGGAGACCTTAAAGACCTTCGTGATCTTACTGGCTCCGTTTACTCCGCATCTCGGCGAGGAGCTCTGGAGAGAGCTTGGAGGCACAGACAGCGTATTCCACGCAACATGGCCGGAGTGCGATGAGGAAGCGATGAAGGACGATGAGATCGAGGTTGCCGTACAGGTTAACGGTAAGGTAAAAGCGGTCATCATGGTTCCGGCTGACATCGCAAAAGAGGATGCGATCGCTGCAGGTAAAGCTGCGGTAGAAGGAAAGATCACCGGAAACATCGTGAAGGAGATCTATGTTCCGAAGAAGATCGTAAACCTTGTTGTAAAATAAGATGGAGTGACAGAAACTGTCGGATCATCTGAAAAATTCGTGCCAAAATAAGTATTTGAAAAAATTCCGGGCGGGATCCTTGCGGTCCCGCCCTTTTTCACTGCCGAAATGTCAGTATTTACTATACATGCCGGAAACCTCCTTTTGTTAATTTTGAACAAATTGTAAACAGATTATGACTATAGAAAGGCTGAAACCAAATAAAACAAACAAATTAAACAAAAAATACGCAGAAAGGAAAACTTTATTGACAAAGATGTTAGAAAATGATATTCTTTAATCATGAAATTCAGAAAAGAGTGTATATATAGGTATAGTAAATATTTACATTCAACGATTACCAACAACACTCTGACGAAACAGAAATAACTTGAAGGAGGGCATGTGAATGAAAAAAAGAACAGCAGCGAGATCGGTGGCAGCCGTTGTCGGAGCAGCAATGGTGCTGACAGCGTGCGGAGGCGGAAACAATGCGGCGGCAACGACCGCGGCGGCAGGCGGCAGTGAGACTCAGGCAACAGCGGAAAGCTCAGGCGGCGGAAATATTACAAAGACAGATATCGTCTTTGCCCAGGCCTCTGATGTCGTGACCCTGGATCCGGCAGGACAGCAGGATACCACTTCCGGTGTACTTATGAAACATGTGTACAGTACCTTGATGGATATCGATGATGATGGCAACCTTGTTCCGGATCTGGCAGAGAGCTACGAGATGAAGAGTGATACGGAATATACCTTCACCCTGAGACAGGACGCATGCTTCTCTGATGGCACGCCGGTTACAGCGAAGGATGTAAAGTTTACATTTGACCGCGCGAAGGATATGCCGAAGACGAAATCCAATACCTCCAAGATCGAGGAGGTTATCGCGGATGACGATCAACATGTTACCTTCAAGCTGACACAGCCGTATGCAGCTTTTAAGACGATCATTACAAACAGCAACTTAAGCATCGTCTCCGAGGCGGCGGTCACAGCGGCGGGAGAGTCCTACGGTGATGTTGACAATGTTCTCGGATCCGGTGCGTTCACAGTTACCGAGTGGGTTCCGAACGACCACTACACCCTGGCAAGAAACGAAAAATACTGGGATGAGATGCCGATCGCTACAACGATCACCTGCCGCGTGATCCCGGAGGGAAGCGCCCGCGCCATTGCCCTTGAGGCAGGAGAGGTCGATCTTGTATGGAATGTTGACGCGACAGACTGTGCGAACATCGAGGCAAATCCGGATGTGACGCTGTTGAGCCAGACGTCTTCTTCCATCGAATATCTCGGTATGAATACGACAAAAGAGAAATTCAAGGATGTGAGAGTCAGACAGGCGATCAATTACGCGCTGGATAAACAGACATTTGTTGATACGATCATTGAGGGTCGTGGAACTGTAGCAAACAGCTACATCAATTCGATGATCCCGGGCTGGACCGATGAGGTGGAAGCTTATCCGTATGATCCGGCGAAGGCGAAGGAGCTTCTTGCGGAAGCTGGCTATCCGAACGGATTCGAATGCAAGATCTATGTAAACGGCGACGTTCGTACCCGTTCCGCCCAGATCATTCAGGCCCAGCTTGCAGAGGTTGGAATCACGGTTGATATCTCTACCTATGAGTGGGGCGCTCTTCTCGATTCCTTAAATGCAGGTGAGCATGAGATGTTCCTCCTCGGATGGTCGAATTCAAGCTTCGACGCGGATGGAAGTACTTACCAGTTATTCTATTCCGGAAACCATGGAGCAACCGGTAACCGTGCATTCTTAACTGATGATAAAGTCGATGAGCTGATCATCAACGCGCAGAAAGAGAGTGACGACACCAAGCGTATGGAGTTATACAAAGAGCTTCAGGTATATCTCCATGAGATCTCCCCGTGGTGTCCGTTATACTACAAAAATGACAATGTCGGTGTCCGCGCAGACTTAAAGGGATTCAAGCTTCACAAGGGCGCAACGCACTACCTTGGCAACTGCCACTATGAAGATTGATAATATTTAAAATGTGAAAGACGGGGGCAGGCATGAAGGTGTCTGCCCCTTTTCAACGACACGCAACCGTGCGAAGACGCAGATCGCCGCAAGCGGCCGCGCGAATGTGTCAGAGCATATTCTTTAAAAATTACACAAAAAATACTGGAAATGCATGGAATGTTCGGTTATAATGTCACTATCATGTATAGTAAGATGTATAGTGAATTATAACTATTCAGAGAATTCGCTGATAAAATAGGGATAGGGCTGAATAGTAAAACAGGAGGAGATGAGCATGGGAATTCTCGAAGAAGTAAACGCAAGCTATGAAAAACTCAGCCCGGTTCAGAAAAGGATCGCGGATTTTATCTTCAAATATCCGGATCAGGTCTGCTTTTACTCGCTGAAAGAGCTTTCGGAGACACTGGGTGTGACGGAGGTGACCATATTAAGGTTCACAAAGAAGATCGGGGTCCAGAGCTTCGTGGAGATGAAGAACCGTCTTCGGGAGCATTTGCAGACGAGACTGGTCCATGGGGACGGTTTAAACAGGATCGCGGACCATGTGGGCGGGATTCGGTTTGGTGATCACGACAAGGAGGAGATGTTCCAGGAGTTCGTCGCGAACGAGAAAAATGTGATTGCGAAGACCTTTGAACAGGTCTCCTTAAAGGATATCCTTTCCGCAGTGGCCATCATCAGGCAGTCTCGGAAGATCTATGTGGTGGGGAGCGAGCTGGTAACTGGACTCTGTGCCTACACGACGAGAAGACTCCTGACATTGGGGCTGGAGGCGCTCGATCTCTCGAATCTGAGCCGGGCTCTCTACAATAACTACCTGGCCCACGCTACGCCGGAGGACTGCGCGATCATTTTTTCCGCACCCGGATACGCGAAACATATCGTGAATACCGCAAGGTATCTCGATAAGAAGAAGATCCCGCAGATCGCCATCACGGATCAGAGGACTTCACCGATCGCGTCCTACGGAACGACCGTTTTTACCTGCAACAACCACGACCTGTTCTTTTATAATTCCGTGATGGGATATATGTCTGTGGCGAACGCCCTGATATATTTCTCTGCCATGGATAACCCGGAGGAGACGAATAAACGCCGTGGACGCCTCTCGGAAGTGAGAAGTGCGATCGGCAGCATCGACTTCGTTAAAGACGGTTTATAGGCAGTGGATCCTCGAAGGGGCAACCTATCAGCATAATAGGAGTATAGTAAATACAATACAAAAAAGATAACTATAATTTGTTAAAATTGCTAAAACAACCCTGTACAAATTGAAAATTATTGACAAATTTGTTAAAAACTGTTATTCTTAGTTCATAAGAACGAACTAAGTACTGCATGACGGGTATAGTGAACACTGACATATGCTGCCGTTATGAAGTGCGACCGCTGTGGGGAGCGGAAGAAAATAACAGGAGGAATTTGTGAATGAAAAGAAGGGGTATTGCAAGAACAACAGCAATGGCAATGGCAGCAGCTATGATCCTTACAGCCTGCGGAGGGGGAAACGCGGATCAGTCTACAAACGCACCGGCAGGCAGCAGCGCGCAGACAACTACCGATAACGGCGGAAGCGGCGAGATCACAAAGACGGATATCGTTGTGGCTCAGGGTGCAGATGTTGTAACACTGGATCCGGCAGGACAGCAGGATACCACATCCGGAGTACTGATCCATCACGTATACAGCACACTGATGGATATCGACGATGACGGTAACCTTGTTCCTGATCTGGCTGAGAGCTATGAGATGAAGAGTGATACAGAGTATACCTTCAAGCTCCGTGAGGATGCATGCTTCTCAGACGGAACACCGGTAACAGCGAAGGATGTAAAGTTTACATATGACCGTGCGAAGGATATGCCGAAGACAAAGTCCAATACTTCAAAGATCGCAGAGGTTATCGCTGACGATGATTACCACGTAACCTTCAAGCTTACACAGCCATACGCAGCGTTCAAGACAATCGTTACCCAGACAAACTTAAGTATCGTTTCTGAGGCAGCTGTTACAGCAGCAGGCGATGCTTACGGCGATGTGGAGAATGTACTCGGATCCGGTGAGTTCACGGTTACGGAGTGGGTTCCGAACGATCACTACACCCTTACAAAAAACGAAAAATACTGGGGTACAGAACCGATCGCAACTTCCATTACTGTCCGCGTAATCCCGGAGGGAAGTGCAAGAACCATCGCTCTTGAGGCAGGAGAAGTCGATCTTGTATGGAACGTTGACCCGACAGACTGTGCGAATGTGGAAGCAAACTCCGACGTAGCGCTTCTTTCCCAGCCGTCTTCTTCCATTGAGTATCTCGGAATGAATACAACGAAAGAGAAGTTCTCCGATGAGAGAGTCCGCCAGGCAGTCAACTACGCACTGGATAAGCAGACCTTCGTTGATACGATCGTTGAGGGCCGCGGAACAGTAGCAAACAGCTACATCAACTCCACAATTCCTGGTTGGTCTGAAGAAGAAGAAGCTTACCCGTATGATCCGGAAAAGGCAAAAGAGCTCCTTGCGGAAGCAGGTTATCCGAATGGATTTGAGTGCAGTCTCTATGTAAATGGTGACGTTCGTACACGTTCCGCACAGATCGTTCAGGCACAGCTCGCTGAAGTGGGAATCACCGTTGATATTTCTACGTATGAGTGGGGCGCATTCCTTGATTCCTTAAACGCAGGTGATCACGAGATGTTCATCCTCGGCTGGTCCAACACAAGCTTCGACGCAGACGGAAGTACCTACCAGTTATTCTACTCCGAGAACCATGGTGCGACCGGCAACCGTGCATTCTTAACAGATGAGAAGGTCGATGAGCTCATCATCGCTGCTCAGAAGGAAAGTGACGATACCAAGCGTATGGGACTCTACAAGGAGCTTCAGGATCGTCTCCACGAGATCTCCCCGTGGTGCCCGTTATACTACAAATACGATAACGTCGGTGTCCGCGCAGACTTAAAGGGCTTCAAGCTTCACAAAGGCGCACAGCATTACCTTGGCAACTGCCATTACGAAAAATAATATCTGATCCCCAAAAAGGACAGAGTCCATGCAAAGACAGGGTACGGATCACGAAAGGGATCCGTACCTATTTCCAGAATCCGGTGAAAGCCCGGAAAACATTCCAGAAACCCTGAGACAAGGATCCGGAACTTCGGCCCCGACAGACGGGTTTCGGAAACACAAAAAAACAGCCGCGGGATGCGGTAGATTGGATGGTGTGCATGAGCAAATATGTGTTAAAGAGACTTGCGATGCTGATCCCGGTATTGATCGGCGTGACATTCATGGTTTATTTCATCTTAAGCCTTTCGCCAGGTGATACAGCAGCGATGATCGCAGGTGAGTCGGCAGACGCAGAGACGATCGAAGCGACAAGAAAAGACCTCGGACTTGACCAGCCGGTTATCGTTCAGTACGGAAAATATATGCTGAACCTTCTTCACGGCGATATGGGTAAATCCTACAAGACAAAACGTGATGTTTTCCCGACGATCATGGCTGCATTCCCGAATACAGCAAAGCTTGCGTTCTGGTCAATCCTGGTAGCAGTAGCCATCGCACTTCCGATCGGTATCATCAGTGCCACGAGGCAGTACAGTATGATCGATAATGTGGGTATGGTCGCCGCCCTATTGGGTGTCGCGACGCCAAACTTCTGGCTGGGCCTGATGCTCATTATCGTATTCTCCTTAAACCTTGGATGGCTTCCATCCGGCGGTATGGGATCCTGGAAGAACTACATTATGCCGGCGATCACCCTTGGTACCGGCGACGCAGCGCTGATCTGCCGTATGACGCGTTCCTCCATGCTTGAGGTCATCCGTCAGGATTATATCCGTACCGCGAGAGCGAAGGGTGTGCCGGAGAAAATGGTGATCCGGAAACACGCATTAAAGAATGCACTGATCCCGGTCGTTACCGTTATCGGACTTCAGTTCGGTTCCCTTCTTGGCGGTGCGACTCTTACCGAGACCGTATTTGCATGGCCTGGCGTTGGCCGTCTCCTGGTAGACTCCATCAAGAGTAAAGATGCCCCGTTAGTCCTCGGCGGCGTTATCATGATGACCATCACCTTCAGTATCGTAAACCTTTGCGTGGACATTCTCTACGCTTTCATTGATCCGCGTATCAAAGCGCAGTATAAGAAAAAATAAGGAGGAAAGCGTATGGGAACATCAAAGAATCAGGAAGCGGCATCCGGCGCGGCTGTAAAGAAGCGCGGCCAGTTTAAAGAGATCTGGCGCCGTTTGAAAAAGAATAGAATGGCAATGATCGGACTTGGGATCGTCGTTTTCCTCGTGTTGATCTCCATTTTTGCGGATTTCCTGTTCGATTACAATACCGTTGTTATCAAACAGAACACAGCCATCCGTCTCCAGACTCCGAGCGCAGCTCACTGGCTCGGAACAGATGAGTTCGGACGCGATATTCTGGCACGTCTCGTTCACGGATCAAGAGTATCCCTGAGTGTCGGCGTTGTAGCTGTATCCATCGCACTTCTGATCGGTGGATCCTTAGGAGCGATCGCAGGCTTCTACGGCGGAAAGATCGATAACGTGATCATGCGTATCATGGATATCTTCCTTGCAGTACCGAGCCTTCTTCTTTCCATCACGATCGTATCCGCACTTGGACCGAGCATCTTCAACTTAATGCTTGCCATTGCGATCTCTTCCGTGCCGGGCTACGCACGAATCGTCCGGGCTTCCGTCCTTACCGTAAAGGATCAGGAATTCGTAGAGGCGGCGAAATGTATCGGAGCAAACAACTTCGAGATCATTTCCTCCCATATTCTCCCGAACTGTATGGCACCGATCATCGTTCAGGTATCATTAAAGGTTGCATCCGCGATCCTTTCCACATCCGGCTTAAGTTTCCTGGGCCTCGGCGTAAAGGCTCCGACACCGGAGTGGGGCGCAATGCTTTCCGGCGGACGTGCTTACTTAAGAAACGCTCCGCACCTGACCGTATTCCCGGGTATTGCGATCATCATTACGATCCTTTCCCTGAACCTGTTAGGCGATGGTCTTCGTGATGCGTTAGACCCGAAACTGAAGAAGTAGGGAGGACAAAATATTGGAAGATAACAAAAACTTAATTCTTGATATTAAGGATCTTGTGATCCATTATGAGACCGATGACGGCGTTGTAGAGGCGGTAAACGGCATCGATATCCAGTTAGAGCACGGAAAAACCTTAGGACTGGTAGGAGAGACCGGATCCGGAAAGACAACAACCGCTCTTTCAATCCTGCGTCTCGTTCCGGACCCGCCGGGAGTTATTAAAAACGGTTCCATCCTTCTTGACGGAAAAGATATCTTAAATATGCCGCAGAAGGAGCTGGAGGCGATCCGTGGAAATACCGTTTCCATGATCTTCCAGGATCCGATGACATCCTTAAACCCGGTGCTCACCGTCGGTGACCAGATCGCCGAGGTTATCAAGCTCCATGATAAGATCAGTGAGAAAGAGGCTGAACAGAAAGCCGGCGATATGCTGGAAGTGGTAGGTATCCCGAGAGAACGTTTCGGCGAGTATCCGCACCAGTTCTCCGGTGGTATGAAGCAGCGTGTCGTTATCGCTATGGCTCTTGCCTGCAACCCGAAGCTCCTTCTTGCCGATGAGCCGACAACCGCTCTCGATGTGACAATTCAGGCACAGGTTCTCGAGACGATGAAGGATTTAAGAAAGAAATTTGGATCCGCGATGATCATGATCACCCATGATCTGGGAATTATCGCAGAGGTCTGTGATGAGGTCTCCGTTGTATATGCTGGACAGATCGTTGAGCATGGAACTCTGGAAGATATCTTCAACCATACCATGCACCCATACACAGAAGGTCTTTTCGGTTCTCTTCCGAACATTGAGGACCGCAAGGCGAGACTTCAGCCGATTCCGGGCCTGATGCCGGATCCGACAAACCTTCCGAAAGGCTGCCCGTTCTCCCCGAGATGTAAGTACTGCACAGAAGCGTGCAAAAAAGACAGACCGGAAAAGAAGTGGGCGAGCGATACGCACTATGTGCGCTGCGTCCGCTACGACGAGCCGGGATTTTCCATTGAAAGGAGTGAGCAGTAATGGCAGATACGATCCTTGAAGTAAAACACCTGAAAAAATATTTCAACACTCCAAAGGGACTGCTCCATGCGGTCGATGACGTGAACTTCACTCTGGAACGTGGAAAGACCCTCGGTATCGTAGGTGAGTCAGGATGCGGTAAGTCCACCACAGGACGTTCCATCTTGCGTCTCATCGAGCCGACCTCCGGTGAGGTCATCTTCGACGGTGAGGATGTATGTAAAAAGAATAAAAATGAACTCCGTCTCTTAAGACGTGACATGCAGTTGATCTTCCAGGACCCGTACGCATCTCTTGACCCGAGAAAGACAGTCAGTGAGATCATTGCTGAGCCGTTAAAGCTCCAGAAGCTTATTACGGACCCGAAAGCCCGTATGGACCGTGTGCGTGAGCTGATGCAGGTCGTAGGTCTTGCGGACCGCCTGATCAATACATATCCGCATGAGCTTGACGGTGGCCGCCGCCAGCGTATCGGTATTGCAAGAGCGCTTGCGATGAAACCGAAGCTTATTGTATGCGACGAGCCGGTTTCTGCCCTTGACGTATCCATTCAGGCACAGATCTTAAACCTGATGCAGGATCTTCAGGAACAGATGGGATTGACCTATATCTTCATCACACACGACCTTTCCGTTGTCAACCACTTTGCGGATGATATCGCGGTTATGTATCTTGGACAGCTCATCGAGAAAGCTCCGTCTGAACAGCTTTTCGATAAGCCGACTCATCCGTATACACAGGCTCTGCTCTCTGCAATTCCGGTACCAAGCCTGAAAAAGAAGAGAGAGCGTATCATCTTAAAGGGTGAGATCACTTCCCCGATCAACCCGAAGCCAGGTTGCCGTTTTGCTGCCCGCTGTCCGTATGCGACAGACCGCTGCAGAAGCGAGGAACCGGTGCTCCGCGAGATCGAACCGAATCATTTCGTGGCATGCCATCTGACGGAAGGCAAATAAGGAGACATTCGTATGCCCCCGCCGGTATTCTGGCGGGGGTATTTTGTGTAATAGGAAATGCCGACAGAAATGGATGCAGTGGATGCTGTGCAGGGCTGTGAGGGCAGCTTCTTTTGTAAGTATAATAAATTTGACAGGGAAATGATCCTGCGATAAAACTACATATATAAAAAGGAAAGAGAGGACCTGGAACCATGAAACAGATCGATATCAGAGACTTTACAAATTATCATTATCCCACGATCTTTACCCCGGCACCGGATGGAAAGCACGCGGTGATGGCGGTGGTGGATGCCAACGAGAAGGACAACTGCTATGAGTCCTGCTTATGGCTCTATGATATGGAGACAAAGAAAACTTCCAGACTGACAGGCGGAAAGAAAGAGCGCACCTTCATCTGGATGGATTCCGAGACGATCCTCTTTATTGCGGACCGTGAGAAGACTTATCAGGAAAAAACGAAGAACGAGGAAGACTGGACCTGCTTCTACACCCTGAACATCCATGGCGGTGAGGCACAGTTCGCGTTCGCTGTTCCGTATAAGGCAGTGAAGATGAAAAAAGCCGGAAAGAAACTTGTCCTCACAGTGAAATATGATTACAACAAGCCGGATCTCTCCCACATGGAAGAGGGCGAGGAGAAGAGAGCTGCTTTAAAGGCGTGGAAGGACGAGAAAGACTATGAAGTCTTCGATGAGCTTCCGTTCTGGGCGAATGGTCAGGGCATTGTAAATAAGAAGAGAACGAGACTTGCAGTCTATGACATGGAGAGCGGTTCCTGTGAGATTGTGACTCCGGATTACGAGAATGTCGAGAGTTCCTGGGTCGAGGGCGATGATACGATCCTCTATGTTTCCAGCCTTTACACGGATAAAAAGGATGTCTACCAGGGATTAAAGCAGTATACGATCTCCACGGGTGAGTTAAAGACTCTTGTAGAGCAAAAGGATATGAGCATCGATTACGCGTGCATCCTCAAGGGAAAAGTAACCTTCTTCGGTTCCTACATGAAAGAATACGGCTTTAATGAGAATGACAAGCTGTATACGGTGGAAAACGGAAGGGTAGAGCTTCTTTCCGATTACGATGACAGCGTCCATAACTCCATCTGCTGTGACTGCAAGTTCGCGGACGGTGTCTCCGCAGTTCATGACGAGGATAAGATCTACTTTATCGCTACATTAAGAAAACAGAGTGTGATCCGCACCTTTGATGCCAAGGGACATATGGAGACGATCCTGGACCGCCAGGGAAGCGTCCACACACTGGCGATGTCCGGCGATACCATTTACTTTACAGGCATGCGTGATATGGGACTCACCGAGTGTTACGCCTTTGACGGAAAAGAGGAGACGAAGCTCACTTCCTTTAACGACGCGGTGATGGCGGAGAGAAGTGTTTGCCCGGTTGAGGAGTTTACCTTTACATATAAAGATCTGGAGCTGGACGGCTATGTGATCAAACCGGTGAACTTCGACCCGAATAAGACATATCCTGGTATCTTAACGATCCACGGCGGCCCGCGGGCAACCTTTGGACCGACCTTCTTCCACGAGAGTGAGGTATTCGCGAATGCCGGATACTTTGTATTCTTTACAAACCCGTTAGGAAGCGACGGACGCGGAAATGAGTTCGCTGACATTACCGGAAAGCACGGCGGAATCGACTTTGAATGCTGCATGGCACTCACAGATGAGGTATTGAAGCGCTATCCGCAGGTTGATGAGAAGCACCTGGGCGTTATGGGCGGAAGCTACGGTGGTTTCATGACAAACTGGGTGATCGGAAACACCACCAGATTTGCGGCGGCCTGCTCCCAGAGAAGTATCTCCAACTGGGTATCCAAGTGCATGACCACCGATATCGGATACTACTTTAACATGGACCAGATCAAAGCAGACCCGTGGAACAGTCCGGAAAAGATGTGGCAGCACTCCCCGTTAAAATACGCGAACATGGCTAAGACCCCGACCCTCTTTATCCAGTCGGACGAAGACTACCGCTGCTGGATGGGCGACGCGATCCAGATGTTCTCCGCGTTAAAATACTTCGGCGTTGAAGCCCGCATGTGCCTCTTCCATGGCGAGAACCACGAACTCTCAAGAAGCGGTAAGCCGAAACACAGAATCCGCAGAATGACGGAGATGATGGAGTGGTTTGAGAAGTATTTGAAGTAAGATGGCAGACAACAGAAAAATCAGCAATTTATATTAAAGGAAAGAGGCTGTCCGAAAGGGCAGCCTTTATTATGGAATTTTTGTGGCAAAATTTCGTCAGTGTAGATTTTTCAGTGACAAGCGGTGTAAAGTATGGTACGATACATATAAGCGTGGGTCTGTCTTTACAGATCCCGGAAGGAATTCGATTTTATATCCGGTTTTCGAAAAACGTGATCCCTGTGGGAATGCGAAAGCAGTAAGCTTTGCGGCGGGACCGGATCAGAGAAGGAGATTTTTGCATGCGGAAACGCTTATTTGCGATAGTTCTTGCGCTGACAGCAGCAGTTGGGATTTCTGGCGGCACTGCGTCTGGCGCAGTAAGATCTGCGCAAGTCGATACGATCACGATGGACGCAGAGATGCCCGATGATGAGGTAGCGGTAGATCTCGGCTGGAAGACCCAGCAGGATAAAGGACGCTGGATCGATAAGATGGGGATTGGTGACGATGTAAACAGCCTGCTCCTGATCATCAATAATCTGGATACCGAAACGGATACAGTAAAAACAACAAAAGATCATACCTCCGGTGAGAAGGTTGTACGCTCGAAGAGAAAACAGCTTCCGGGAAACTCGAGACTTCTCTACCTCTCAAGAACGGATAACGGCTGGCAGGAAAATTTTTCGGTCAACTGCTATGTTTCCGGTGGACAGGAGGAAGACTCCGAGGTGTATGGCGTTTACCGTCTGGAGAGCACCTTCGGAAGCGAAAATGATCCGGGCAGCCTTGCACCGTACCGGAAACTCACGGAAAACGATTACTGGATCACGGATCCGGAAGCAGACGGTTTCGGCGTGATCGCCGGAAAGAAGCCGGAGGGACTTCTGACGGCTCAGTTTGTCAATCTGGAAGCAATGCGTGCCTTTTCTAACTTTGGAATGATATTAAAACCGGAGGAGGGCGCGGAAGGGTATCCGGCTCTGGTGGTAAACTGCCAGCAGTCCGGTGCGAAGAACAGATCTCTCTGCGGGATCCAGCTCGCCCAGTCCTATGTGAGAATGCTGATCCAGTCTATGGATTCCGGGACCAGAATCATGATCGCCGGGGAAGTAGAAGATCTGGAAGATATGGTGAACTAAATAAGAAGAGAAAGATGCCTCATGGATACTGTAACGATATCCGGAGGCATTTTTTCGTGTAATAGGAAATTCCGAGGAATTTCCTATTACACAAAAGGCACTAACGCGCCAATGATGTGCACTCGCGCAAAGATGTAGATTGTCGCAAGCGACCACGTGTGACGAGAGAATATGCCAAGGCGGAGTCTGTTTTTTATGATTGAAAAATTCAAAAAGTTCCCTATGGCACAGAGACACATTATAAAAAGACACATTATAATAGGAAGAGAAGCAGGACAAAATCTGTCGCTGCACGGATAACAACCCCTGAAATTTCACTGAACGGAATGGGTGAAATCCATCAAATTTTATGCATTTTGTACAGAAAACGACGCGAATAGACAAAAAACCATGGAAATATAGACATTTTTTTTGCAAACGTGGTAGCATTATGTATTATGGGATACTTATAAACAGAAGTATGTGAAAAAGCTTACAGATATGTCCCCAGCATAATCAAGAGGTGAGAAAAAATGTCGAAATACGGAAAACTGATTGCGATCGGCGCAACGACGCTGCTTGCCGCCGCAGGAACATTATCAGCCGGGATCTTTATGTCATCAGCGAGAGAATCCTCGATGGCGGCGGATGGCTATGTTCTGTCGTCAGATTGGCAAAGTACGCAAAGCGAGAAAAGTGGGAGCGAAGAAACAGCCCCGGAATCGTACTATTTCTCCGGAGGAACAAAGGTAAGAGGAAAATTCCCGAATGAACTTGTCTTTCACGATGTTGAAGGAACAAAGCGCAGAGTTGGGAAAGAAAGCTTCCTGCACTATGCAGATGGTTCTGCCAGTGCGCTGTCCGATGGCGTCCTTGTAAATCTGGATGATATCAACACAGGACTTGTAAACCATTATGGAGTAGAAAAAAATACCGTTATTGCGGCTTCAAACGGTGGATTCTCCGTTGAGAACAACGGGAATGAGATCTCCTTCAACAACTTTATCTGGAAGATCGGCGATGACCGCTTTATGCTCTACTCAAACGGCGCGTCTTTACACCTGCCCTCCGGCGAGGAGATAGCAGTTAATGGATGGATAGAGGCAGAATACCCGGAACAGGGAATTATCTGTCTTGCGGATGAGAACCATCAGTATCAGGTCGTTGCGGATGGAACCTATATTACTCTGGGCAATGGAGTCCGCTATGACTTTGGTGACCAGATTATTTCTGATGCCCAGGGAAACAGCCGTATGACATTTCAGGAGATGCTCTTAAACGCAGACGACAATATTCAGGTGCAGTCCGCAGAAGATTGGGTAGCGCCGGAATTTAAGTTT
>ULRN01028354.1_pt1 | contig 14117 bp, 15 predicted proteins | sample 1955461 | NCBI WGS metagenome assembly ULRN01 (sample SAMEA4835683, study PRJEB28245) | human gut metagenome | biome: gut microbiome; material: fecal sample | place: Denmark | collected 2008 | reverse complement strand
GATCCGGACATGTTTTAGAAAAGATGTCCTTCGTAAAGACGGGCTCTATATGGCTTTTGTTAAGTAGTGGTCCTTTCATTAAGATATAAGGAAAGGGCGCAGACTGAACATTTACATGATTGAAGGTTCGGCAAAGACCCAACTCCCAGTAAAGTCAACCACACGCCCCCTTTATCTATATACAATAACATACCTCTACTACCTACGGCAGCATAGATAACACGTATAGTCGGTAAAGGGTTGCGGGGCCTTCTTTGTCCATTGGGAATTGTAAGAAAATTTTGCCGATTTTCAATCAATGGAACAAATATCACTCGCAACACGAGGCTCTTAACTTAAAAGCCTTTTCTTGTCGCAAATATACGTATTAATAATATTTCAACCTAAGATAATCCATATGTTTTTTAGTTTATCATTGTTTGATACCTATTATTTGCTTTGACTTATCCAGTCATGCAAATGTATAATATTTTATTTGATTTCCAACCCCCAATGCCTCACTTTCAAAGTAAGCTAGCTTCGTTGGCAAAGTAAGTTAATTAAAATACCGAAGTAAGTTAACTTACTTTTTTCGCCCAATTTTGTCTCCAGTTGTAGAGACGCAGCGTGCTGCGTCTCATCCCCTCAAAATGGTAACTTAAAATAATACGCCAATAACCACCAAAGTCTGCGCCTTCACGAGACAATATACCCATAGAACGCAATTTTGCGATTTGTTTTTCTACAGCACGGGAACTTATACCTATTTTATAAGCCATAGCTTTGGCTGACATAGAAAGGTCGGAAATGACAAGGTCGATGATCTTCTGTGCTGTTCTACCTATATTTTTAGGCTTATCCGCAGTGTCTCCGAACTCACTCTCCGAACTTTTCTTCATTTACAAGAATGTTTGCTGGCATCCACTTGGGTAGGAAGTGAATCCCATGTCATGTGCATACCCTTCAATATCAATGAAAGAAGTAGTTGAGAATTACATTCTACACTTTCATTACCCACTCTTGTATAGGCAGTGCGTGTTCCGTCTTGGTAATAATAATATACAATAAGGTATACAAATGGCACAAATATATAAATTGTTTAATATCAACACCTTAAAAACACGATTGTGATTTTTGAAAAACACGTACGTGTTTCTGTAAAAAGTCGTACATGTTTTTCGGGAAACACGTACGACTTTTTACAGCATTATACGATAAGGAGCAAGAGCGTACATGAAAATATACGATAAGCCCCCCTTTTAACCAGAACCAAAAAGCATTTCTTCCTAAGCTCCATCTCATAGATATTTTGGTTTAGTTACCCTGATTCTGAAATAATTTGGTTATTTTTGTATATAATTAATGTCCATAAAACATGCCATGAATAAGAAATTGCAGATACACAATAGCACGGCTGAATTCTTGATTTTCCAAATAGAAAATAAAGAAGAAGGCATAGAAGTCTTATATCAAAACGAAAGCCTTTGGCTGACGCAGGATGCTATTGCCGTATTGTTCGATAAAAGCCGTTCCACTATCACGGAACATCTACAAAATATATTTCAAAGCCAAGAATTACAAGAAGACTCAGTCTGTCGGAAATTCCGACGAACTGCTTCCGATGGCAAAAGCTACGCAACTAAATATTACAATTTAGACGCGGTCATTTCGGTAGGTTATCGAGCCAATTCGATCCGAGCCACCCAATTTCGCCAATGGTGTACCTCTGTTCTCCGTCAGTTTGCCATTCGCGGCTATGTCGTTGATAAGAAAAGATTTGAGAAATACCGTATCATTCAAGACCGTCTATTCCAATCCGATTTTGATAAATACCAGACAGATAACCTTCTTGATTTTGATAACGAAATAGAGTCATAATACAAACTCTTTATAGAACATCTAAATAATAAACAACATGAAATCAACACTTATCGTAGGGATCGGTGCCTCGCTTCTTACAGCCGGTATCGCAAAAGCCCAACAGAGACAAGACATTACACCTAGAACGCCAAACGTATTATTCATCTATGCCGACGACCTCGGTTATGGAGACTTGGAATGCTACGACGGCACACAAGTGAAAACCCCGAATATCAACCGGCTCGCCAAGAACGGCATCCGCTTCACCAACGCTCACGCGACCGCCTCTACCAGTACGCCCTCCCGATATTCCATGCTAACCGGAGAGTACGCATGGCGCCGCCCGGGAACGGACATCGCCGCGGGAAACGCCGGAATGATCATACGACCGGAGCGTTATACGATAGCCGATATGTTCAAGAACGCAGGATACGCCACGGCCGCTATCGGCAAATGGCATCTTGGCCTAGGAGACAAAGCGGGCGAGCAAGACTGGAACGCCCCACTCCCCACCGCCCTTGGCGATCTGGGATTTGATTATTCCTATATCATGGCGGCGACGGCAGACCGTGTACCCTGCGTATTCATCGAGAACGGGCAGGTGGCGAACTACGATCCGGACGCCCCGATCTATGTCAGTTACCAGAAGAACTTTCCCGGAGAGCCGACCGGAAAAGATAATCCGGAATTATTATACAACCAGAAGCCCAGTTTCGGGCACGACCAATCCATCGTAAACGGGATCAGTCGTATCGGTTATATGAAAGGTGGCGGCAAGGCGCTTTGGAAGGACGAGAATATCGCCGATTCTATCGTGACACACGCCATCGATTTTATCAAGGAGAATAAAGAGAAGCCTTTCTTCATGTATTTCGCCACGAACGACGTGCATGTACCCCGTTTCCCGCACGACCGTTTCCGGGGAAAGAACCCGATGGGCGTGAGAGGCGACGCTATCGAGCAATTCGACTGGAGCGTAGGCCAATTGATGAAAACATTGGATGAGATGGGATTGACGGAAAATACCTTGATCATCTTGTCAAGCGATAACGGACCGGTCGTAGATGATGGCTACGCGGACCGGGCCGTGGAGCTACTAGGCGATCATAAACCCGCCGGACCCCTTAGAGGTAATAAATACAGCGCCTTCGAAGGGGGAACGCGTATCCCGGCTATCGTACATTGGCCAAAGGAGATCAAGCAAGCCGCCGTATCAGACGCGCTAGTGAGCCAGATCGACTGGTTCGCCTCCTTTGCCTCACTGACGAATTCCCGTCTTCCGGAAGGAAGCGCGCCGGATAGCTATGATTATCTGGATACTTGGATCGGGAAAAGCAAGGAAGACCGCCCGTGGGTAATCGAGCAAGCGCTTAATAAGGCACTCTCCGTCCGTACGAAAGACTGGAAATACATCGAGCCGAGCGTAGGTCCCGTTATCATGCAGCATGAGAATATAGAGACTGGATATTCCCCCGAGCCTCAGTTATACGACATGACGAAGGTCTACGAGGAAGGAAACAAGGCCTTGCAACATCCGGAGATCGTTTTCCAATTGCAAGGAATCTTAAAAGGAGTTCGGGATCACACAATCAAGGCTAAATAATGGAAAGAAGAAACTTCATTAAGTCATCCCTCGGAATCGGGCTGGGCGCGACACTTCCGGGGATGACGCAGCCTATCAGGATAAGTTGTCCGAACTACGCGAGGCGATGGCAGAACACCTGTCCGAGCGAGGAGACTCATTCGTGAAAGACGGTAAATTGATGACTCTCGATACGACCCTATTGTACAGCCCCAATTTCCCGAAATAAGGGACGAGCGAGTCTCGTCCCTACAGTCCCTTACGTTTTTTACCTTTTTTTTATCGCAGAATGGATGTATCTTTGCCCGAGAAACTAGAAGAGACTCAACTTAATGCTAGGAATCGTTAGTAAAGGAATCATTATAGGCGTATTGGTTTCGGCCCCTATGGGCCCCATCGGTATGCTCTGTATACAAAGAACACTAAATAAAGGACGTTGGCACGGGTTCGTCACCGGATTAGGGGCCGCACTATCCGACGTGATTTATGCGGCACTGACTTGTCTGGGCATGGGAGTTGTGGTCAATTTCGTGGAAGCGAACCAAGCGCCCCTGCAATTGATCGGAAGTATCGTTCTCGGCATTTTCGGGTATTATATCTTCCAAAGCAACCCGACTAGGAACCTAAAGAAACAACGAGAAAAAAAATTATCATTCACCCAAGACTTTATTACAGCTTTTCTACTTACCTTTAGCAACGTATTAATCGTCTTGCTCTATATCGGATTATTCGCCCGGTTTGGTTTCGTGCTGCCTGAACATTCGTTCTGGTTGCTGGCATTGGGCATTGTTTGCATAGGGTTAGGGGCCGTTCTTTGGTGGTTCGGCATAACATATATTATTGGAAAACTGAGAAAATGGTTCAACGTTAGAGGTATTTGGTTACTGAACCGGATCGTGGGCTCTGTCATTATCGTATTGTCTATTATCGGTGCCCTATCGGTTTTATTGACCTCCTACTTACAATGGCCTTTACTTCAAATCTATAGTTAAAATGAAAAGACTGAAAGTTCCTGTTATCCCCGTTCTAGATGTACTCGATATAACATCCATAGAACCGATTCTTGAGGTGCAATCCCAACGTGAGTTCCTCACCCATGCCAATTGGCACGAGTATCCATATAAGCCGATCACCGCTTTTAATATAGCCCGGACAGAGAAAAATCTATATATACGATATAGCGTGCAGGGTAATTCGCTAAAGGCGTCTTATGAGATGGACAATTCCTCGGTCCATAAGGATAGTTGCGTGGAGTTCTTCATGAAAAAGGAAGGTGACTCGCATTATATGAATTTCGAGTTTAATTGTATCGGGACTTGCGATGCTGCCCGCCGTACCTCACGGGATATCAAGACGTCGCTTTCGCAAGAAGAGTATAAAAGCATCATAAGACTCCCATCCGTGAGAAGAAGGGTATTCGAGGAGATTAAAGGTATTCATACATGGAACTTGATCGTAGTCATACCACTCAAGTTGATGGGGTTAGATCCTAGTAATCTGCCGGAGAAAATACTAGGGAACTTCTATAAATGCGCCGATGAGACAATGAATCCGCATTTCGTAAGTTGGAGTCCGATCGACCTTCCCGAGCCTAATTTCCATTGTCCGGAATTCTTCGGGGAGATCTACCTGTAGTATAGACGTAGCGTGCTGCATGCAGCACGCTACGTCTATACAGGCAAGCCTATGGCTATTTATTATTCTTACCTAGTTTCAGCTCAATGACGAACGCTATTATCAAGCCGATTCCCCCGAACAAAAGAACCGAAGCCCCATAAGCCGTACCCGCTACCTCATGCCTGTACCAACCATCATCATAATAAGAATTTGTCGCCATACACATATTAATAATAAAGCCTACCAACAAACCTAATCCGATTCCCGCCAAAAGGCACCCGGCCTTTAAGCTACTGAACGAGAAGTTTCGCATGTAGTTAGGCAGTCCCAATTTGCCATCGAAAGCAGAGGCATCCAGTTTATCACCGATCTTCTCGATAATCGCCAAACGTTCCCTCTTGCGAACAAACAACTCAAATAATCCATAAATACCTGCACAAACGATTCCGACAACTAGCGGAACAGAAATAAAATCCATCATAACTGTATAATTTTAATTGATTCATTCATCTTGTTTGCTAATTTGACGCAACAGTTTCCCATAGGTTACACCTCCGGGCTGAAAAATATTTTTTATTTTTGTTACCGCAAGTTGTAACCTATTTACCCAGCTTGCGTCCATTAAGTACAATGGAATTGTATACCGATACATATTACATACAAAGGATACAAGCGGGGGACGTGGCATGTTTCGCTTGCCTTTTGGACAAGTATAGCCGTCCGATTCACTCGTTGATCCTCAAAGTGGTACGAAGCCAAGAGGAGGCTGAGGAGTTGGCGCAAGATACGTTTATGAAGGTATTCAAAAACCTAGCCTCATTCAAAGGGGATTGTAGTTTCTCCACATGGATTTACCGGATCGCTTACAACACGGCGATCTCGTCGGTCCGGAAGAAGAGATATGAGTTTCTAGCGATTGAGGAGACTACACTTGAAAACGTATCGGAGGAGGAGGTTATGAACCTGTTCGGACAAACCGAATCCACGGAACAGGTTCAAAGATTGGAAATCGCCCTTGAACAACTTCTACCGGACGAACGGGCCTTGATCTTGCTCTTTTATTGGAAAGAAAAGACAATAGAAGAACTGGTCTCTATCACCGGCTTGACCGCCTCGAATATTAAAGTCAAGCTACATCGCATCCGAAAAAAATTGTTTGTATTATTAAATGGAATGGATCATGAGTAAGATAAACACAAATAAGGAACAACCCGATTTATTGGGGGATTTATTCAAACGCATACCGGAGGAGGAGCTTCCCGCCTCGTTCCGTTCGAACGTAATGCGACAAATCATGCTTGAGTCCGCAAAGGCGAAGAAACGTGACGAACGGTTCAGCCTGTTAGCGGCGATCGTGGCCTCGCTTATCATGATTTCCCTTGCGATCGTATCTTTCGTATATATGGAAATACCCAAGATAGCCCTCCCGATGATAAGTACATCGGCTTTGGCTTTCTATTTATATATAGGAGCCATCACGCTCATTCTTCTATTTGTGGATTATAAATTGAGGAATCTATTTCACAAGAAAGGATAAGCACGAAGCGAGCTCCGTCCGTATACGAGGAATCGATGGACAAGGAACCATTCAGCCGCTCGGCGATCAAAAGACAGATAGAAAGCCCTAAACCCGCACCGGGTTTGTAATCATCCAGCTTCTCAAAGCGATTGAATACCGAAGCTTGTTTTTCAAGGGGAATACCGGCACCCGTATCCGTAACGGCTATGCATACCTTTTCCCGATGCGGCGCAAGTTGGAACGATAGGTTAATCTCATATTGCTCATCCAGCAGGGCTTTATATTGTTCCAAGATTCGTTCCGTCAACGTATATTGTTTAGTTCGGACACTACTTTCCAATTGATAAGAAGTTAACCGGATTTTAGTATCCATGATATCGGGAACATCTTTTATATCCTTCAATAAATCCAAACCTTCCTGAAAAGAGACTACGGCATCGCGATATCGATTATCTCTTTCAACGCCGGTACCTCCTCCGGCAATTGCCAGTACAAGCCGATCAATTCTTTAAGAAGGGGTATCTTATCCTGAGTTTTCTGGATACGTGATAAAGATTGGCGTATGCTATCCGCACGAAATTTACTCACGGCATTCTGCGCACTTGCGCTCACCGCAAACAAAATCCACACTTTTCCGTAATTACAGCCAACACGACCCAAATGAATGTTTTTACCCCTCAAAACTCTTGTCAATCAGAAAAAAAGCATTACCTTTGCCCCGATTTTTGAGAGATGACAACATAAAGTCTAACTTACTAATTAAAACAAACTTAGTATTAACAATTAAAGAATGGAAAATTTAAAAAACATCCAGCCGGTTGAAGATTTCAACTGGGACGCTTTCGAGCAAGGCGAGACTTACACCGAAGTAAGCAAGGACGATCTTGTAAAAACGTATGACGAGACCCTGAACACGGTAAAAGACAAAGAAGTGGTTATGGGTACCGTTACTTCTATGAACAAACGTGAGGTTGTTGTAAACATCGGTTTCAAATCTGACGGTGTTGTTCCTATGTCCGAGTTCCGTTATAACCCGGATTTAAAGATTGGTGACGAGGTAGAGGTTTACATCGAGAGCCAAGAAGACAAAAAAGGACAATTGATCCTTTCACACAAGAAAGCACGCGCTACACGTTCTTGGGATCGTGTTAACGAGGCTCTTGAAAAAGACGAAATTATCAAAGGTTACATCAAATGTCGTACGAAGGGCGGTATGATCGTTGACGTATTCGGTATCGAAGCGTTCTTGCCGGGTTCTCAGATCGATGTGAAACCGATCCGCGACTACGATGTATTTGTAGGTAAGACTATGGAATTCAAGATCGTTAAGATCAATCAAGAATTCAAGAATGTTGTTGTATCTCACAAGGCTCTTATCGAGGCTGAGTTGGAACAACAGAAGAAAGATATCATCTCCAAATTGGAGAAAGGACAGGTATTGGAAGGAACTGTCAAGAACATCACTTCTTACGGTGTATTCATCGACTTGGGTGGCGTAGACGGTTTGATCCACATCACAGACCTTTCTTGGGGACGTGTTTCTCATCCGGAAGAAATCGTTCAGCTTGACCAGAAGATCAATGTTGTTATCTTGGACTTCGACGACGAGAAGAAACGTATCGCTCTTGGCTTGAAGCAATTGACTCCGCACCCATGGGATGCTTTGGATACGAACTTGAAGGTTGGTGACAAGGTTAAGGGTAAAGTTGTCGTTATGGCTGACTATGGTGCGTTCATCGAGATCGCTCCGGGCGTAGAAGGTTTGATCCACGTTTCAGAGATGTCTTGGACACAACACTTGCGTTCCGCTCAAGATTTCATGAAGGTTGGCGACGAGATCGAGGCCGTAATCTTGACTTTGGATCGTGACGAGCGTAAGATGTCTCTTGGTATCAAGCAATTGAAGGCTGATCCTTGGGAAAATATCGAGGAGCGCTTCCCGGTAGGTTCTCGTCATGCGGCTAAGGTTCGTAACTTCACTAACTTCGGTGTATTCGTAGAAATCGAGGAAGGTGTCGACGGTTTGATCCACATTTCTGACTTGTCTTGGACGAAGAAGATCAAACATCCGTCAGAATTCACTCAGATCGGAGCAGAGATCGAGGTTCAAGTATTGGAAATCGATAAGGAAAACCGTCGCTTAAGCTTAGGCCACAAGCAATTGGAAGAGAATCCTTGGGATGTATTCGAGACAATCTTCACGGTTGGTTCTATCCACGAAGGTACAATCATCGAAGTATTGGATAAGGGTGCCGTAATCTCTTTGCCTTACGGCGTAGAAGGTTTCGCTACTCCGAAGCACCTTGTAAAAGAAGATGGTTCTCAAGCTCAAGTAGATGAGAAACTTTCATTCAAGGTAATCGAGTTCAACAAGGAAGCTAAACGTATCATCCTTTCTCACAGCCGCATCTTTGAAGATGAGCAAAAAGGCGCTAAGGCAACTTCTGAAAAGAAGGCATCCTCAAAACGTGGTGGTAAAAAAGAAGAGGAATCTGGAATGGTAACCGGTCCGGTTGAAAAGACTACATTAGGTGACATCGAGGAATTGGCTGCTTTGAAAGAGAAACTTTCTGGTAAGTAATTGATCCTTCTTTGAGATATAATAAAAGGAGATATCTGATTCAGGTATCTCCTTTTTCTATGTTATTCCTACTGCGGCTTATTTAAGAAAAGCATTCTTCCGTGACGTGTACACTACACGGCTCGGAAATACCCAACAAATCATTGATCTCCTTTCTTTTCTCTAAATCCGTAAAATAAGCCTCTACAACTTTATAAATATCAAAACCTCCCGTAGAACCGGCTGCCAAGTTTAGTGACTCGACTAATTTACCTGTAGCTTTATGAATCTCAGCTTGTTTCAGCAAATGAAATTCATTCCCGTGAATTAATTGATTCTTTCCCATGATGTTCCAATTTTAGGTTATACAATATATTACAAAGGATTTCTATTCCTGTCCTAAAGATACAAATATCTTATATATGACCTAATACTTTTATCTATTTTTAAATCGGTTCATCTATTTTATCAGTCCAAAGGGAAAGTATATCTCTACATTCCATTAATTTTGCAAGAAAACTAAAATGAAAAAGTTAGTAATATTCGATCTTGACGGAACATTATTAAATACGATCGCCGATTTAGCCCATAGCACGAACCATGCGTTGCGGCAAAACGGCTTTCCGACACATGACGTAAAGGAGTATAACTTCTTCGTAGGAAACGGCATCAACAAATTATTCGAACGTGCGTTACCCGAAGGTGAAAAGACGGAAGAGAATATACTAAAGGTAAGGGAAGAGTTCTTGAAGCATTACGATCTGCATAACACAGATCGCAGCGTTCCCTACCCCGGTATCCCTGAGTTATTAGCCTTGTTGCAGGAAAGAGGGATAAAACTGGCGGTCGCTTCTAATAAATATCAAGCCGCTACCCGTAAGCTCATCGCCCATTTCTTTCCTTCCATACAATTTACGGAGGTTCTCGGACAGCGTGAAGGAGTAAAGGCGAAGCCAGATCCCAGTATCGTCAATGAGATCGTAGAACGAGCGAGCATATCCAAAGAGAACACTCTTTATGTCGGTGACTCGGACGTAGACATGCAAACCGCCATCAACAGCGAAGTGACCTCCTGTGGGGTAACATGGGGCTTTCGCCCTCGTACGGAATTAGAGAAATACGCACCCGATCATATAGCGGAAAAGGCAGAAGATATACTCAAGTTTATCTAAAAGACGATCTAAGCCTGTCGTGCGAGGCAATCCTTCCCGTTCTTGTCTCGCACGCTTGTCCTTAACCTTAATTACTAATATTTCCTAACACATATTCCATCCAGCTCGCACAGCCCTTAGAATACAAGTTATCCCTAACATCACCTCAACCGTACTTGCAAAAAAGTATTAGACCTACAAACAAAAACATCCAATAGCGGTTATTTATCAAGGTATCATTTAAACCAAACTTTAAAAAACGCCAAAACGAGACCTATATTTCTGTAATATTATACCAAACAACCACTAGATAAATATAGTAAAAGACGAAGTTATAATTTTACATAAGAAACATAGCAAAAAGAATGTCGGGAAATATTAAAAAAATAGTTGAGCCGAATAGTGGTATTGATTATTCTTTGGAGAAGGACTTCAAGATCTTTACACTTTCCAAAGAACTCCCTATTACCACTTACCCTTCTTATATAAGATTAGGGATTGTCATCTATTGTGTAAAAGGAAACGCTAAAATTGATATCTATTCCAACAAGCACATTATAACCCCCAAAGAGCTCATCATCATCTTGCCGGGGCAATTGGTCGCATTAACGGACGTTAGCGTAGATTTCCAAATCAGATATTTCACGATCACGGAATCCTTTTATTCTGATATATTAAGCGGTATCAGTCGTTTCTCGCCGCATTTCTTTTTCTATATGAGGCAACATTACTATTTCGAGATGGAAGACGTGGAAACTCTTTCCTTTGTAGACTTCTTTGAATTACTTATAAGAAAAGCCGTCGATCCGGAAAACCAGTATCGAAGAGAGTCGGTCATACTCTTACTTCGCATATTATTCCTTGATATATATAATCATTATAAAATCAATTCTTTAGACAGCACGGTAACGATAGATGTACACAAGAAAGAACTGACCCACAAATTCTTTCAATTGGTCATGAGTAATTACAAAGTGAACAGAAGCGTGACGTTCTACGCGAACTCTCTATGCATCACCCCTAAATACTTGACCATGGTTGTTAAGGAGGTAAGCGGCAAATCCGCCAAAGATTGGATTACGGAATATATGATCCTAGAATTAAAAGGATTACTCACCAACTCTACCTTGAATATCCAAGAGATTGTTGAGAAGACGCAGTTCTCGAACCAATCCTCGTTGGGACGCTTCTTTCGGAGGCACACGGGCTTATCGCCTTTGCAATACAGGAAAAAACATTTAACAACAGATCAAAAAACAAACTTCTCAAAAAATAATACGATATGAACAAAAGTCTGCTAATCGAGGAATTATCGAAAAGAGTCGGTAATGACAAAGCAGAAATCCGATACATATTGGAAGAACTGAATAACATCATCTTAGAGAAAACGAGAGCCGGAGAAAAGGTATGTATACAGGGTTTCGGTGTTTATACTCCCCGCTTGCAAACAAGCAGGTTGGCTAGAAACCCGAAAAGCGGAGAGACTTTAATGTTGATCCCCAGAACCATTGTCCATTTTAAGTGCGCGCCCAATTTGGTAAAAGAGATCAATAAATGAAAAATAAAGGGTCGGCTCCATCAGGAACCGGCCCTTCCGTCATACCTATTAATGACATACCAAAGACAACATTCTATAATCTACATCAATATTTGTCGAGCATATTTCACGCAAGTGCCTACCTCTTTCACGGAGTCAGACCAAGGCTTGATCTCATATTCCAGTTCTATATCGCAATAGATAGGCCATTTCTCTTGTTTGATCAACAAGAGCACGTCTTCCAACGGCATCTCCCCTTGCCCCCATACTTGATTCGTATTCGGCTGGTCCCCTGTCGTAGGCCCCGTCTTGTCTTTCAAGTGGATACTATAGATCCGATCATGATATTTCTTGATCATCTCATTCGGGTGGATACCTGTAGAGCCAAAGAAGTGGCCCGCGTCAAAATTCAACATAATAGAAGGAGAGACCGCTAAGATCGGATCGCAACTAAACCCTTCTTCGGCATATTGCATATGATTATGGAAAGCCATATACATCCCATGCTTCTCGGCAAATGGAGCGACTCTTTTCGCCGTCTCCAAATTAATCTCGTCCGTCACGGCTTTAGCACCCATGGCCTTGGCTACCTTGAACGCATAATCGATCTCCTCGTCCGATCCCATACGGGAAGGTTCCATCTTCACGATATGCGCCGATATTCCTGCGTCGCTCAATAACTTACGGGCACCTTCTACCTTTGATAGATCCAATCCGAGACGCCACGCTTTCACCTCTTCCTTATATTTATCGATCTCAGCCTGCTGCTCCGGAGTAAACTTCGGGGGACCCATCCGACGAGGAGCCGCAGGTTTCTCACCCGGTTTCGCCGCAGGTTGAGGAGCTTGCTGACGGAAGAATTTCATCATCGGATTCTCCGGAGCTCCTAAATAAGCTTCCAGATCACCTCCCATCAACTCAATGGAACTGATATTCGCCTCTTGGCAATACTTGATGATATTCTCCAATCCACCCGGCATGGAACGCCAACTATAAGTGATCGTGCCGATTTGCACGCCACCGAACTTCGAGTTAACCTTGCCTGCCTCCGCCGCCGTATCAACCGGAGCGGGAGCAGCCACACTCTTCCCCGTACAAGAGAAAGCACTCGGAAGGAAAGACGCAGCCGCCAAAGCAGCGACCGATCTTCCTAGAAACTCACGTCTGGACTGACCATTGTTCACATCTTTATTCATAACCATTCAATTTATAAATTAATCTTAACCCTTAGAAGAAAGTCCCTTACAGGCTCCAGCCTTTACGATACTCATAGTGGAAATAATCGTTCGCTTCCGGACAATTCGTGATTCTCATATTCTCTGCGTCATATTCCAACGTAAGATCCAACCGTTGTGCGGCGACAGCGATATTCGTCAGCAACATAATCTCCGTCAATTTAGCGGATACCTCAAAATCATTAGCGGCTTTGCGACCTTCCTTTATCGCCTCGATAAAGTCCACATAAATATTACTTGGTCGCTTTAATGTCTTCGCCGGAGCTACGAACCCCGGTCTTTCCGGTATCAGTTGCGGCTCCGCTCCATGGGTACCATGCATGATCAAGCCTTTATCGCCTATATAAAGCGCTTCCCTTAACTGGCGGTTCGGTTCCAACTCCGCCGGACGAGCCGGTTTTATACCTCCATCACTCCAAGTTACCTTTACCGGAGGCATATTTCCGCGAGCCGGGAACTCATACGTCACGCATTCCGATTGTGGCAGATAGTCCTTATTGTAAGGGGTGGAAGTAGCTTGTATTTTCGTGGGCATACCCAAATTAAGCGCCCAAATCGGAGCGTCGAAGGTATGGGCTCCCATATCCCCCATAGCGCCTGTACCGTAATCCCATAATCCACGCCAAGCGAAATGAAGCATCTCCGGATTATAAGGTTTATCAGGAGCCGGTCCCAACCACACGTCATAGTTAAGATTAGACGGTATATCCACTCCCGCCGGACGATCAAAATAACCTTGGCGCCACATCGGACGATTTGTCCACAAATGAACTTCCCTTACATCCCCGATCACGCCACCTTGGATCCATTCGACCGTCTGCATAGTTCCTTCAATATTATGCCCTTGGTTACCCATCTGGGTAACAACACCGGTTTGCTTTGCCAGATCCCTCAAAAAGCGGGTCTCATAAATCGTCTTAGCCATCGGCTTTTCTACAAATACATGCTTACCTGCTTTCATCGCATAAGCGGCAATAACCGCATGGGTGTGGTCCGGAGTACCGATCAATACCGCATCGATCTCTTTCTCCTTGTCGATCATTTCCCGGAAATCGGTATACTTTTTCGCTTTCGGGT
>ULRN01032129.1_pt1 | contig 14141 bp, 7 predicted proteins | sample 1955461 | NCBI WGS metagenome assembly ULRN01 (sample SAMEA4835683, study PRJEB28245) | human gut metagenome | biome: gut microbiome; material: fecal sample | place: Denmark | collected 2008 | reverse complement strand
ATATCCTTGTTGCGCATATCCGTAACAGAGAAACGCATACCTGTCTTACCGGAATTTACTGAGAGGATGGCAGAGTTCTGGGTAGTGAAACCTGTGCGGAAGAAACCAGAAGCATTGTTAGGATGCATCATGAATGGACGTTCCTCGCCATCGAAATATTTGAACATGAAGTCATCGGCCTTAGGACCCCAACTTGAGTTTGTACCAGTAGAGCTCGAATTAGGAAGCTCGCCATGGAAGCCAGCACCATATATCTCCTGGATGTCGTCCCATTTAGCCAACTGGGTATCGACAGTGAAAGAACCATTGTACTCCACGGAAATCTTATCCTTCTCCGCCTTCTTGGTAGTAATCAAGATAACACCATGAGAGGCACGGCTACCATAAAGAGCAGAAGCAGCAGGACCTTTCAATACGGTCATGGACTCAATATCATCTGGATTAATGGCAGAGATTCCATCACCCAGGTCATAACCACCGGCCTCGCCAGCATGACCGAAGTTAGTATTATCCAAAGGAACTCCATCTACCACATAGAGAGGCTGGTTATTGCCTGCCATTTCTGTATTACCACGGAGAAGCACACGGGTAGAACCAGAAGCACCACCAGCAGTATTCTGTACCACAAGACCAGCAACCTTACCAGAAAGTGAGTTGATAACATTTGTTTCCTTTGCCTTGGTCAGTTCCTCGCCCTTCACTTCTTCCAAGCCATAACCCAAAGCCTTACGGTCGCGCTTAATACCAAGAGCGGTAACAACCACCTCATTCAAGGTCTTACCATCTTCCTGGAGCGTTACCTTCATATTAGGAGTAGCTTTTACCTTCAATGTTTTGTAACCCACATAACTGATTTCCAGCATCGCACCAAACTTACAGTTAATGGTAAACTTACCATCCAAATCAGTAATTGTGCCTACAGTCTCTCCTATTACTTTTATATTGGCACCTATCAAGGATTCTCCAGTAGCATCTACTACAATACCTTTGATACTCAAGTTCTGCTGAGCGCTCATTCCGGCATGCGTTGCCTGATTTGCGAGAACAACAGAAGTTGGTGTCCACATCAAACCTGCACTAAGCAGGCCGAGAAGCATTGTTTTCTTTCTCATAGTTCTTATTTTGTTTTAGGTTTAAATAAATTCATCTTATTATCATATCATTACTTCTGAAAGATTCCTTCGAGAATCCAAGGAGCATTGACTTTCATACTTTTGAAACGATCGAAGATGCCATACTTCTCCTGACCATTACCGAAAGTATTATTGTCCCAAACGAAAGTAGAAAATCCACGCTTACGAGCTTCCGATACAAAGAGCTTGCAATAATAAGTCATGTTCTCATGCACTTTTGCCGCGTTTGACTTATAGTGGTCAGTTACACCCCATTCTCCTATCACAACCCCAAGACCTTTCGTGCTCCAGACATTTGCTATCCGATTATAGAAGTCTGTCATTGTCTTTTCATTGCTTTCAGGAATCTTACCATAATCTTTATAGGCGTTTCCCCAATAATCGAATTTACATTCGCCTGCATACTCCCAAGGCTGATAGTAATGGAATTCAACGCTCATATAATTATTCCCATTTTCTTCAGTATCTTTCGGTATAATGAAATCACCATTCTCCATACCAAAATGAGGATTGCAAACGTAGGTTTGAACGATGAGATGGCGCTTGGCATTATTACCGCCCGTAGCACGAACCACATCCACAAAGATCTGATTGTATGCATTCTGAACGTCCAGATTCTCGGCAGTAGGCTTGCCCCAATTATCCTTGATATGCACTTCGTTAGTTCCTGCGAAGGCAAGACGATAATCATAATTGGCAAACTCAGAAGCGATATTCATCCAGAGGAGCGCAAGCTTTTGGCAATTCTCATTTTTATACTGATAAGTAGGACGACCTTCAAGCCATTTCTCATGATGCGTATTGATAATCACTTTGAGGTCGTTATCCAGACACCAGCCTACCACCTCTTTAATACGAGCAAGCCAAGCCTTGTCTATGCTCATCGCCTGAGGATTGGTGATATGACATTGCCAACGTACAGGAATTCGAACGGCATTGAACCCAGCTTTTTTTACAGCTACAATCATTTTCTTTGTAACAACAGGATTGCCCCAGGCCGTTTCTGCCTTGATAGCCCCATCAGGATTACCTATTTGCATAGACTCACCACTCTGGCCAGGAGCAGAACACTCAAATTCGTTGCCAAGATTCCATCCCACAACGTCTTTATTCCATTGCTGGGCAGTAGGAATAGATTCACCAATGCCATCAGAACCTGCAGAATGTACCTTTATCGATGAACTTGCATCACATGAAAAACAGGTGAAGGCGCTTGTTATAATCAAGCAAAATTTCAAAAAGTTCCTTTTCATTTTTGGTGTATGATTGTTATTGTTTCGTTTAAAATAATCCGTTTGCAATAACGCAACAGAATCTGGCTACAAAAATATGGGAAGGGAATAGTAAGAGGGTTTGATAACAAACAAAAGAGGTTTCAATTCAGACATTTCGTCTAAACCAAAACCTCTTTATATTAACTAAAGCTTTAATTTACAGATACTTACTTGGAGGTACTCCAAAATGTTTCTTAAACACAGTACTAAAGTACTTCACATTCACGAAACCTGCTTTCACTGAGACATCCAACACGCTGTCTCCCTGTTTCAAGAACATCGCAGCCTGTTCCAGACGAATCAATCGCATAAAATCCTGCGGACTTTGACCAGTGAGAGTCTTCAGTTTGCCATAGAAAAGCGTTCTACTCATCGCCATTTCTCTACAGAGACGGTCGATATTAAAGTCGGTATCGCTCAGATGACTCAAAAACAAACGGGTAGCTTTTTCCACAAAGGCCTGGTCTTGTGGATTCAAAATAGCTTGCTCTTCTTTCTCATCAGAAGCCTGGATAGTTTCTATCGGTTCATCAGCAGCATTCAAATCCATCACCTGTTTGAATGAATTTGATTTAGCAGAAACCTCACCTCTAACAAGCGCAAGACTTCGTTCCATGTAATATTGGCTCAACCGGCGACGATTCTTCAACATACTGTCTATCTTGCTGGCAAGAATAGCCGCGTCGAAAGGCTTGGATATATAATCATCCGCACCCAATCCAAGTCCTTCAATCATAAAATTGCGCCCTGCCTTAGCAGTAAGCAGGATGACAGGCAACCAGGAAGTATCCTTGTTTTCCTTGATGCGTTGGCAAAGTACATCACCCTGCATACCAGGCATCATCACATCCGAAACAACAATATCACATTCACCGCCCTCTTCTAAATATTTCAAGGCAGCATCGCCACTTTCTACATCCACCACCCGATAAGTATCACTAAATGTCATGCAGATGTATTGACGAAGATCTTCATTGTCATCAACAAAGAGAAGCGTATCCTTCGAAACTTCAGAATTCTGATCATCTGAAGAAGCCACGGATTTCATTTCCTCATCATGAACATCTTGATGATTAGAAGATATGGTCTCTACATTTTGCGCCTCTTCTACAGGTTGAGTTGAAGATGCTGCAGAATTCCCCAAAGGTAACACTACGTGGAAGGTAGTACCCTTGCCTTCTTCACTAACAAAAGTAAGTTTTCCACCTAATTTCTTCACGAGTTGGCGGGTAAGCATCAGTCCCAATCCGCTTCCCATTTCTTGCGAATTCACGGCATTTGAAGCTCGGAAGAAACTCTTGAAGATATTCTTAATTTCTGCTTTCGGAATGCCAATACCCGTATCACTCACCAGAATCTGCGCAGTCTTCCCTTCGATGGAAGCCGATAATGTAACCTTTCCACCTTCAGGCGTATATTTGATAGCATTCGAAAGAAGATTTTCTAATATCAAATCCATCATCTTAACATCTGTATGAACCAGATGCAGCGGACAAGCTTCAAGACTCAGATGAATATGCTTCTCTTGAGCTGCCACTATAAATTTTTCCACCTGCAAGCGTAAGAACATAGGCAATTCTACATCTTGCAGACGAACTAGTTCGGCCGACTGCTCGATCTTTTGGAAGTCAAGCAATTCTGTTACCATCTTCAACAGTTTATTGCCGTTGCGCTGCGCCATATCCAAAAAAACACGACTCTTCTCACTCAAGTGAGAATCTTTAGACAGATCAACAAGAGGAGCCAACACCAGACTTAAAGGAGTACGGATGTTATGAGCTGTATTGACGAAGAAATTAATTTTCTCGTCATAATACTTGCGCTGCAATCGTTCTTTATAATACTGCCATGCAAAATATAAGATGGCTGTCAGAATAGAGAGATAGACAATCCATGCCCACCAGGTGTTCCACCAGGGTTGAGCGATAGAAATGTTTAGGGATGTTGCTCCCAATTCCCGACCATTGCTTCTGCAAATAGCTTTGACATAAAGGACATAGTTGCCAGGAGGCAAATTGACAAATCGTGCTAACTGATAAGAGGAAGGTTTACTCCAGTTGCGATCGTATCCTTCTAAATAATACTGATATTGGATGTCATGCTGATATTGATAATTGATGCTCTCGAAAGAAACAATTAGCGTATTCTCATGATGGTGAAGTTGCAAGGTGCCATCCTGTAACATCTCAAAGATGGATTCATTCCATTGGTCGGTGCACTCTACGCCTTCCACCTCAACACGATGGATACGAAGCGGAGCTGCATAATTCAATCCTTTGGCAAACATCGGAGCCAAAGCCACTACGCCATCATTACTGCCAAAAAGCATCCTGCCATCTGAAGTACACGCCACAGACATCCGATTATACTCACGTTCCAATCCCTTGAAGAAGTTGAGATTTACCACCTTCCCCTGATAGATGAAAGCCAATCCCTTATCAGTACTCAACCACAACTTGCCATTCTTTTCCTTGATAAGTCCATAAACCGTATTAGACGGTAAAGACTCATGGGTAGTATAGTTTCTTAACTTATTAGTTTTCAGATCATAATCATAAAGTCCACCACCATCCGTACCTATCCAGACATGACGGGAATTCTGATAAACCATACTGTTGACAAACAAATTTATGTCTTTATCTGGATATTGTTCTGGATAAAAAAAACGGCGTGGGTGCATAGGATTCTGTTTATCTATCAGATAGCAACCATGCGAAGTTCCTACAGCGATACTGCGCTTATCCTCTGATTCTGTAATGCATTGTACCTCGTTGACTGGCAGATAGAAAGCTGCCTTCTCCACTCCTCTGGAAATATTTTTTCCAGAAGGGAAACTGGCCATATCACCATCTAAACAGCCTATCCAGAGATTGCCTTCGCTATCAGCAAAAAGACTGAACACATAGTCACTCTTCAACTTTCCATTACGAACTGAATATGCAGGCATACTGGTTCCATCACTGTTCACCTGATATACACCATTGCCATAAGTACCTACCAGAATCCTTCCATCAACAGTCTGACAAATCGTAAGTGCCACCTTATTATATAGTCCATGATGCCAAAAATGAGTCTGCGAATCATAAATACTTACTCCTTTATCAGTAGCATACCATATTTTTCCATCGCGACTTTGGAACACATCGTTCACACAATTATCTATCAGCGATTGATTGTTAAGATACTCGTGCGTAATATATTCCAGAGTATGTTCCATCGGAATGGCTAAATCTACTCCTCCCGAATAAGAGCCTGCCCATAAATCTCCAAAACGATCGCGGCACAAAGTATATAAACCATTACCCTTCAATACGTTACCAGGACGTCCATCTGTATTCAGTAAGAGTTTGGTTTGTTTATTCAGCTTATCATAAGCATAGATTCCAGCTCCATCTACAGCCATCAGAAGAGTTTGATGATTAAATGAAATAATAGAACGTACGGGAATCTGCGGAATGTTCTGTAAAGAATGGAAAGCTATAGAATTGATCGGCTTCCAGGTACTATCATCCACCACCTTCACTCCTTCATGAAAAGTACCCAACCAAATATGATGCCCCTCTACATCATGATAAGAAGAAACCACAGAGCTACCGCTTATTTTTTTTGCTATTTTCTGTGTAGCTACCGAATAGCAATATACGTCTTTGGAAGTTCCTATCAAGAGTCTCTGACCAACAAACTGGATATGATTAATATAGGTATCTTTTAATATAAATCTACCTTTAGCTTTTTCGCGAACGATTTCCTTCCCGTCAGCAGAAGCTGACAAGCAGTAAAGACCTTTATCCATAGCCAACCAGAAGTTGCCCTTTTCATCTACCAACAATTCGTTTAATACAATGCTTCCTCCAAGAATATTCAGAAGATTACATCTCAAGACGAACGTATCTTTCACCTTATTATATATATATACTTTTCCCTTGTTGTCGTAAGCATATATCTGCCGATGATGATCTTGGGTTAATTTGATATTTCTGCCACTGGCATCACTATACTGCATTTCTGTAGCCAGTGTGTAATTAGAAACCAATTGCCCGTTGTATCGGTCAACCCCTCGTTTAGTACTTATCCACATAGCACCATCCTCTGCCTCAACAATAGAATAGACACGAGAACTGGACAGTCCATTATCTGTATTGAGGTTGGAAATCATGAACATATTTCTGGAAATATGCCCGTGTGCCGGAAGAACAGTTGCCAACAGCAACAATATAAATAGTATATATGATTGTAGTCTTTTCATTATATTATTAAAGTTTGGAACAAAGTTTACCTTAATTCCGCAACACTATAATTTAATATTTTTTATAAGCGCCTGAGCAACAAAAAGTTGCCGAGATTTTGTCATGTCAGAAATTTCACTTGTCTTAATGTTGCAATAAAAATATAATAAAACTCTGAATGACATGGCAAAATGTACAAATAAAATCTGAGAAACTCACTCCTTTTGGAGGCATTTTTTCGATTATGGAGCTATTTAATGCTCTTTTAGCTCAAACTATAGATTCCACCTGCAGACAAGATGAACTGCTTACTGGTCAATTGAAATTCGGTCAAGAGTATGATTTTGACTTTGATCAGTGGTGGCAAGGAACGCATCTTCGATGACATGAACAATGGCTTTGGCTGGAATCGATTGCCAAAAGCCGCTTTATGGGGTAAGGGAATTTTGGGTCTGCGACGTTTCTGTTTTGCAAGGAATATGTACAATAAAATGATTTTTATAGCTTTGCAAGCAAAATCCCACTAAACCTTATAGGTTGCGGATTTGAGGGTTTATAGAATGTCCGTTGGTTGGTTATTGTTTTACTTGCACTGTTAGCAAGAATGTATTAAATAAAAACGCTCTGCAGAAGCAAAAGCACATATTGTAATGCCTTTGCTTTTGCAGAGCGAATCACGCTTATATATGTGAGTAGTTTAATCGATAAATCGCTTGGTCAACTCATCGAACTTCTCTATGCGGCGGTCGCGTAAGAACGGCCACCAACGGCGAACATTCTCGCTGCGATTCATGTCAATATCAACAATGATGTTTTCTTCTTTGCTATTACTGCCTTGTACCAATATTTCACCCTGCGGACCGGCTACGAAACTGTTTCCCCAGAACTGGATACCGTTTGTCTGGCCTGACGGGTCGGGTTCAAGTCCTACACGGTTTACGGCTATTACAGGCAATCCATTAGCTACGGCATGTCCACGCTGTACTGTAACCCACGCACCAAGCTGGCGAGCTTTTTCTTCGGCGGTATCAGTGCTTTCCCATCCTATAGCGGTAGGGTAGATAAGCAGTTCCGCTCCCTTCAGAGCCATGAGGCGTGCTCCTTCCGGATACCACTGGTCCCAACAAACCTGCACTCCCAACTTACCGATAGATGTCTGTATCGGTTCGAATCCTATATCGCCCGGAGTAAAGTAGAACTTCTCGTAGTATGCAGGGTCATCAGGAATATGCATCTTGCGATACTTGCCTGCCATGCTACCGTCGGCATCGAACACTACGGCTGTGTTGTGATATAATCCGGCTGCTCGGCGCTCGAACAATGAAGTTACGAGGACGATTTTATACGCTGCGGCTATTTCACTGTAAAATCCTGTTGACGGACCGGGTATAGGCTCTGCTAAATCGAAGAGTGAAGTGTCTTCTGTCTGACAGAAATAAGGAGTGTTATGCAATTCTTGCAGAACTACTAGTTGCGCTCCGGCACGTGCCACTGCTGCTATGTTGGCGTGAAGTTTATCTAAGTTATTGTGAAGGTCGGGACCGCACGATTGCTGTACTAGTCCCACGCGTATAATTCTGTTCATATGGCTTTGATGTATATGTATTTACTTATTGTTAGACAATACTGTTTCTGGATATTGCATGGTTACGCAGTGCAATGATCCGTGCTGCTTAATCAGGGCGCGGCAGTCTATGCCTACTATTTCTTTGTCGGGGAACGCTTCTTGCAGTACCTCCGCTGCCAACTTATCGTTTTCTGGCTGTGCGTATGTAGGATACAGCACCGCATCGTTCATGATAAGGAAGTTGGCGTAAGTGGCTGGCAGGCGTAGTCCGTCTTCGTCGTAGATAGCTTGCGTCATGGGCAGAGGCAACAATCGGTAAGGCTTTCCGTCGAGTGTGCGGAATGTCTTTAGCTGCTTTTCCATTGATGTCAACGCTCCGTAATGCTCATCGTCCTTGTCGGTGCATTTCACGTAGGTGATGGTGTCGTTAGGGCAAAGGCGAGCCAGCGTGTCTACATGGCTGTCGGTATCATCGCCTGCCAAGTATCCGTAGTCAAGCCACAGCACCTGCTGAAGGTTGAATCGCTCTTTCAGATATTGTTCTATATCGCTTCTGCTCATGGTATCGTTTCTGTTGGGGGCGAGTAGGCAAGGCGATGTGGTAAGCATTGTACCTTTTCCGTCGCTTTCTATAGATCCGCCTTCGAGCACGAAGTTACGACAGTTTACGTAATGTCCGTTAAGCAGTCCCGTTTTATAAAGGCGACCGTTTATAAGATTATCTTTGTTGGCGGCGAACTTCATTCCCCATCCGTTAAAGCAGAAGTCGAGTAGCATCGGAGCCGCATCTTTCTGCTGTAGGGTGATGAACGCATGGTCGCGAGCCCACGTGTCGTTAGTGGGGCAACTTACATATATAAGATTCTCTTTATATTCAAAATCTTTCAAGGCATCCGGAAACTGCGGAGCTACAACCACAAGTTGTTGTCGGCTTGCTATTTCGCGTGCCAGTTGGAGAAAGCATTTTTCCACTTCGTCTAACATATACGCCCAGTCGGTTTCCTCATGAGGCCATGTCAGCTGTATAAAGCTCTGTTTCTGCCATTCGGCGGGCAAATAAAATTCTTTTTCCATATTCTTATAGTGTCTATTATTTCTTGTTTTCTCTTTTCTCTCTTGCGGCGGGCTGTACTACTGTTGCTTTGTTCTTCCGCTTTCTAAGAAGAATCCAGTCGAACAGTTGTCGCCAGTTGCTGAATTCCTTTTGATACATCAGTCCCACGCCCTGTGTTGTTAGGGTAGTTTTCGTGAAGTATCTGTCGTTAGTCTGGTTATAACCTTTCAGTCTGAATTCTCCGCTCTTGGTTAGTAACCATTGTGCTTCAAAGTCGCCTACAAAGTTGGTGTTACGCATCGGGTTATCTCTATATCCGAAGTTACCGTTTATGATGAGGCGGTTATTCAGCAGTCGTCCCGACAAGATAGCTTCGGCTTCCACGTCGCTCCAGCCTCTTTGTCCGGTACTCAGGTTGGTGCCCACATTCCAGTGCTGGCTGGTAATCATTTGCGACAGGATATTGTTGAGCTGTCCCGACAGCGTACTGAAAGCCAACGAGCTGGTGGCATCGCTCTGCGTGTTGTTGCTGTTATAGTCTTGCGTATAGAACTTACCTATACCCAGCAGATATATAATCTGGGTATTCATAGACTCTTCTGTGTTGGTGAGACTTCTTACCAAGGCGCGGTCCTCATCGTTAACGGTAGGCAGCTCCAAGTCGAACTTCAGGGTAGGCGAGGTGAGGCTTCCCGTAAGGTTTACTATACAGTTTACTCTTACCGTACCTTTGTTAGACGAAGCATCCGCCACAAGGTCGTTCAGTGAAGCCGATGTAACGGTGTAGATGGCTTTTACGTTCAGGTTGGCCTCCTTCGGGTTACCGTTGAACGAAACTATACCTCCACGCTGCAGTGTGAAATCCTTTCGGATTACGTTCTGCATACTCATCTTATATACACCTTCTTCTATATTATACGTACCGAACAATTGGAAATCGCCCTTATTATAAAAATTAAGGTGCAGATTACCGCTTCCGTTGGCGGATATATAATCGCCCGATGCCGCATCGAGCACTATACGCATGGTAGCTTCGGGCGAAGCGTCTATTTGCAGGTCGATATGCATATCGGTAGGAGTATCCATCTCTCCGTTGTCTTTTCCGTCTTTTACGTTTAGATGATGATACAGCTCAGTATTTATAACCTCCTGCTTGCGTCGCGGCGTCTTGTCTACGAATGTGATAAACTGATTATCCGTTGCCTCGGCTGCGGTGCTTGCCACATAAGTAAATACGGTGTTGCCGTTGCTTCTAAGCGTTCCATCAACGTTCAGCGTATTGTTTCCGCCACGTAGCAGCACATCGCCGGTAGCGTATATCTTTCCGTAGAACGGGAAGTCGGGAGTCTCTTTCTCACTGTAGAACACATTCATGCCCTGAGTATTGAAGCGGAAGTCATATTTCAGGTTCTTCAGCTTGGTGTGCTGTAATGCCCCGTTGGCTGTTCCTTTATGTCCCTGCATATCCGAGAGCTGCACGTTACGGAAATCGAATCTTCCTGATGTAATGCGCACCGAGTCGGTTGTTTCGGCATGATAAGTAGTATTCAGCACTATTATCTTCATTGTGGCGTTTGCTTTCACCGCCCCCTCCAAGTCGAGCTGTGAGAACGGTCCGTACAGTCTTACATGGCCGTATGCACGTCCTGTAGGCTTCTCGAATATACCGTCTATGAATGGCGCGAGGAAAGCCAAGGTAGTACCGTTGGCCTGAATATTCAAGTCGAGTCCTTTCTCTTTTGGCGAAACGTAGCCCACTACGCGTGTAGACCTGCCTTCGTTTTCTGGTATGTCGGCATCCAGTCGCACTCCGCCAAGGTCTGCGTCCCACACGCCACGTATGTCACCTCGTCCCAGCAAGGCATCGTTCAGAGAGAAGCCCTTTGCATCGAGTCGGGTATACATTACGGGGTCTGATAGCAAGTGGTGCAAGTGTACTTTTCCTGTAATCATTCCGCTGAACTTAACCGCATCAAAGTTGATAAGGTTCATCACATAATTCAGGTTGATGTCGTTCAGTTCTACTATGCACGAGTCTGTTTCCGCCTTACCAATCTTTCCGTTGGCAGACAGGAACTGCTTCTTATGCTCGAAGAGGAAATGATCTATGCTCACCGTACCGTTGTCGATGGTGATTTCAGACGGATGCACGTTCCATACCGTATCATTCAAAATAACGGTGCTGGGCTTCAGATTTATCTGCGTCAGCAACTTTCCTTTTCCCTGAGGCTGCTTGAATCGAGTCTCAGCTTTCAGGTTCCCGCAGAAAGTAGACGTAGTATTGTTGCCCCAGTTTAAGATGGTAGTTAAAACATCATCCTGCGCCTTTGCGCTTACTGCCACGTTAAGCATCTCGCCGTTCTTCTTCCGCTTGTTGGCACGTATCTGGCAATTGATATTCTTGTCGGTGTTGCTGCATTGCAGATTACCTCCCTCATAGTACGTTCCGTCGTAAATGAATTCGGGCGCATATCCGGTTATGAGCATACGGTTATGCTTATCGTCTACATATCCTTTCAGCGTCGCTGGTATTCTTATTTCCAGAGGCACATTCAGTGCGCGCAGCATCTTCGAGTCGTCTACGGTGAAATTAAATTGGAAGTCGTTCGTAGTAGGGGTGTTATTCTTTCCTATTCCTATCAATGACGGTATGTGCTTCTGTACCGCCTTCATTATGCTGGCAGGCAGTGTGCGATACGAGTAATGCCCTTTCACTATACCATTCATGAAAGGCGAGCTAACCGTTATCTGCTTGTTTTCATTATCCGTGCCGTTCTCGGCTTTTATGCTGAAGTTATCAAGGAAATAAGACTCTTCCGGATCGGGAGCCGAAACGCTCAGGCTGTCAATGTTGATGCTGCCCTGCATATCGTCTATAGACCTACCGCTGAAATCGGCTGTCAGATTAACTGCCAAGTCGGTATCCTTATACTTGTCTGTAAGATGCAAGGCATTTGGGCGGAAGTTCTTCACCACTGCTCTCAAGTTATACTCCGGAATTCGTTTTCTTGTATCGAAGCGTCCGTCTATTTCTATGTTTCCGTTTTCGTCGTTAAGCGAGAGTTTGCCGTTGAAGCCTCCGGGCGTGTATTTCCCGTCCATACTGATGTTCTTGTATTCATAATCCTTGTATGTAAGAGACGAGATTACACCTTTTATATGCGATTCGATGGCTCCGTTGTGATAGCTGAAACCTTTAAGCGAAATGTCGAAAGCGGCGTTGCCCAGTGTTTTTTCCTGTCCTGCCAATCTACCCACGTTCAGCTCTTGACTCGATACGTGTCCAGAGAACGAGCGCAGTCCGCTTATCGTATCGCTGTGCATGGTGATGTTGGCATCCACTTCGCCCGCTTCGCACAGCAGCGTACCGTGTGTGGTTAGCTGGCTCAGCTTGCCACTTACGTCTCCACTAAAGTACGTGTCGCCCAGTCTCTCTACTATGGCGGGAGTCTCTTTATGCGGATTCAGATTGCGGAACAGCCATTTCAGTCCCTCTTTTTCGGCGGTTAAATCAGATACTTTACCGAATACGAATATATCTTTCGGGGTATTCCAGTGGTTTACCACACCTTCTATTTTCAGTCGTAGGTTCTTGTCTGGGTTCGATAAGTCAAACTCATCGCATTGCGCATGGCTTCCCTCACCGTGTACCTTTACGTGCAGCAATGCCTTATCGTTAAAATCCGACAGTGCCGGAACAAACATCTTCAGGTCCGATGGAGTGACATTCGCTCGTAGGTTAGCAGCGTACTTCAGGCTATTGTCGGCTGTGGCTATACACGCCACACTGTCGAAACGGGCGAAGAGCGTATCTATGCTCAGCTTGGAGTTAGGCAGACGCATTTCTATCTTCTCTCCCCGTACACCACGGTGGTTGGCAACAAACTTCATCGACAGTTTCTCAAGCACAAATCCGCTCTTCTCTGTCAGGCTCATACGCTTAACCTGCATATTGATGGTATCTCTGTTCAGAGCCTTCAGCGATAGGGTAGCCGATATATTCTCCATCCCGATATGCGACGCGTTGAATACCCCATCAGTCTCGGGAACCGAGAGCAAGTCGTAATGTACCTGCCCTCTACGTATCAATACAGCGTTTATACGCAGGTCGAGGTTATTTTCTTTCTTTACGGTATCTTTCGAGGCGAGGGCATCTATCAGGAACTGACAGTTCGCGATGGCGTTTTCGTTGGCCTTGTTTATCCTTGCGTTAAGTCCGAACAGCTGCACGCTGCTTATGCGAATATGCCCGTGGAGCAAAGGCAACAGCTCGAACTTGGCAGATAAACGCGACGCCTTGAGCATCTCATTGTTGCTTTGGTCTTTAATAAGTACGTTCTGAAGTATGATACGGTTGAGCAACCCTAAATCGACATTCCCTATGCTAACCTCTGTATGAAACAACTCGCTCAGCTGTCTTGCCGCTATTCTTGAAATTTTGTTCTGTATAAGCGGAAGGCTGAGTATTGCCATCAGTCCGAAGTAACATACCATAATCACTATGATGGATGTACGGACTATATATTTCAATCGGGTTAGTTTACTCATTGGGTTTTGTTATACACTCTTTCTCTTGATAAGAAAGCTTGCTGTTTCTATATCTGTAGCTTTAGCCTTCTTATTTATATCCTGCAAAAATACAGATTGTTTTCGTTGTAGCAAAAATTTTCGTTAGCTTGTTTCTCGTCGTGAATCAATTGTCTTTTACGACTTTTTGTTTTATTTCCGAATTGCATTATCTTTGCCCCAAGATAAACACTAATCAATATAATATGAAAAAATCAATATCTTTCGCTTTAATGATGGCTGCCGTTCTCGGCGCACAGGCACAGAATGGAGGCATTACTCCGGATATGCTCGCAGCAATGCGTGCTGATTTCAAACATA
>ULRN01024386.1_pt1 | contig 14143 bp, 8 predicted proteins | sample 1955461 | NCBI WGS metagenome assembly ULRN01 (sample SAMEA4835683, study PRJEB28245) | human gut metagenome | biome: gut microbiome; material: fecal sample | place: Denmark | collected 2008 | reverse complement strand
AGAGTCCTCCGGAAGAGAAATCCTCCGGAGGATTTTTTTTGTTGTTTTTTTTGGCTGGCATTAATTTTCTAGAATTTCTAGTGCTTTTGGTTTTATCTAGAATTTCTAGAACCTCTAGTGCTTCTAGATTAGCTAGTATCTAGAATGAAAAGCAAAGGAAACTTTCATTCTTCATTCTACATTCTTCATTCTTCATTTTTCTTGCTTTTCTCCTGAAAAATCATTTCCGTTGGTATTATTTTGAAGCAAATATTGGCGTATGTTGAAAAAAGTTTGTAACTTTGCAACCCGAATTGTAAAGCAGGAAGGCCGTTGAAGGCTATACCTCGTTTTATTTATAATAAGCATTAAGTATGAACAGCTTGGAGTCTTTAAAGATAGACTTGAAAAGTCTTGATACAGAGCCAATGGAATTTACATGCCGTCTTGATGACGATTTCTTCAAGGCAGCGGAAAGCGACGAAGTGAAGGGCGGCGACGTGTTGCTCTCTGTTTCGGCGCATAAATCCGTTTCTGGCATGTATGAACTTGATTTCCATGCCGAAGGCACTGTAGTGGTTCCATGTGACTTGTGTCTTGACGATATGGACCAGCCGGTGGAGACGGACAACAGGCTGTTGGCTAAACTTGGAGAAGAATACTCGGAAGATGACGAAATCGTGGTTGTGGATAAGGATGACGCTATCCTTGACGCATCATGGTTCGTATATGAATCCATCGCTCTCAGCATCCCCATTAAGCATGAGCATGCACCTGGAAAATGCGATCCTGCGATGATTAAGGCTCTCGAAGAGCACTCAGCTACCCGAAGTAGTGATGAGGAAGAAGAGGCGGCGGTGGATCCACGATGGAGTGAATTAGAAAAGTTAAAATCAATAATTAAAGATTAAAGAAAATGGCACATCCTAAAAGAAGACAGTCGAAGACTCGTACACTCAAGAGAAGAACTCATGATAAGGCAGTAGCTCCTACATTGGCAGTATGCCCTAACTGCGGCGCTTACTATGTATACCACACTGTATGCTCGACTTGCGGTTACTACAGAGGCAAGGTTGCTATTGAAAAGGAGACTGCAGAATAATTAGCTCATGGAGAAAATAAACGCAGTAATCACAGGTATCGGCGGATACGTTCCCGACTATGTCCTCAACAATGATGAGTTGTCGAGAATGGTTGACACCAACGATGAGTGGATTATGACGCGTGTCGGAATCAAGGAGCGCCGAATCCTCACTGAGGAGGGTCTCGGCACTTCATATATGGCACGCAAGGCGGCAAAGCAGCTTTTGAAGAAGACCGGTGTTGATCCGGACACCATCGACGCTCTGATTGTTGCCACCAGTACGGCTGACTACAAGTTCCCGTCTACGGCTTCCATCGTTCTTGGTCATTTGGGTTTGAAGAATGCCTTTGCATTTGATATGTGGTCTGCTTGTTGCGGATTTCTCTATACCCTTGACACTGCCGCTTCGATGATAAAGAGCGGACGCTGCAAGAAGGTTATCGTAATCGGTGCCGACAAGATGTCGTCTGTGGTTGACTATAAGGACCGCAGCACATGTGCGCTCTTCGGTGATGGTGCAGCAGCTGTTCTTGTAGAGGGAACGACAGAGGAAGTGGGTCTGATGGATTCATATTTCCGTACGGACGGCCACGGACTGCCTTTCCTGCATCTTAAGGCTGGCGGTTCTGTTTGTCCTGCATCACATTTCACGGTTGACCATCGCCTTCACTACCTATATCAGGAGGGCCGTACTGTCTTCCGTTATGCTGTGACAAGCATGAGCAATGACTGCGCTCTTATTGCAGAGCGTAATGATTTGAATAAGGACAACATCCGTTTCGTTGTTCCTCACCAGGCGAATATCCGTATTATCGAGGCTGTTGCAAAGCGTCTTGATTTGCCGATGGACCAGGTGATGGTAAACATCGAGCACTTCGGAAATACTTCTGCAGCCACTATTCCTTTGGCTCTTTGGGAGTATGAGAAGAAACTGAAGAAGGGTGACAACCTTATCTTCACCGCCTTTGGAGCAGGCTTCGTTCACGGAGCTTCCTACTACAAGTGGGGCTACGATGGCGACAAGGTGGAATAGGTTAAATAAGGAAATATTCATATTTAAAGTATAAAAGCGCATCTGCAATGACTTCAAGGTTTTCATGCAGATGCGTTTTTTGTTTTTGCTTCAAAAAGGATCAAAAAGTAGTATTACGGGCTTAAAAATTTGTAATGCAACAATTTTTCTGTATATTTGCAGATTGATATGTCATCATAATGTGGTGCCGGCATAAAGTAATTTGCCTTCGCCCGGCGGTGTCCCGTCTTGGTCCCGATGGTATTCCGTCTTGGTCCCGATGGTATTCCGGTTAGATTCCGACGGCATGTTTCCGTAATCCCGCCGTATCAGAAGGGAGGCAGACGTCCGTACAGCATTGATGATAGATGAAACAAGAAAAATCACGTTATAGAAAACCAAGGAAATTCAAGTCAAAAAAAACAGATAGGAAATGCATAAGGCAGGATTCGTAAACATCGTGGGCAACCCCAATGTGGGCAAGTCCACCCTGATGAACCAGTTGGTAGGCGAGCGTATAAGCATCGCCACGTTCAAGGCACAGACAACGCGCCATCGTATCATGGGAATCGTGAATACCGATGACGCCCAGATTGTATTCTCCGACACCCCGGGAGTGCTCAAGCCTAACTACAAGCTGCAGGAGTCGATGCTCGCCTTCTCGGAGTCAGCCCTGACCGATGCCGACGTGCTGCTTTATGTCACTGATGTGGTGGAGAATCCGGAGAAGAACATGGAATTCCTGGAGAAGGTGCAGAAGATGACCATCCCCGTCATCCTGCTCATCAACAAGATAGACCAGAGCGACCAGAAGACGCTCGGCTCTCTCGTCACCAAATGGCATGCGCTGCTGCCCGATGCCGAAATCCTGCCCCTCTCGGCAAAGAACAAGTTTGGCATTGACATCCTGCTGAAGCGTATAAAGGAACTGTTGCCCGATTCGCCCCCGTATTTTGACAAGGAGCAGCTTACGGACAAGCCGGCGCGCTTCTTCGTGAGCGAGATAATCCGCGAGAAGATACTGCTGTATTACGACAAGGAAGTGCCGTATTCGGTTGAAGTCGCAGTGCAGTCATTCAAGGAGGACGAGAACCATATCCACATCCATGCCGTGATATACGTGGAGCGCGACTCCCAGAAGGGCATCATCATCGGCCACCAGGGCGTGGCACTGAAGAAGCTCGGTTCGGAAGCGAGGAAATCGCTTGAGCGCTTCTTCGGCAAGAAGATATATCTGGAGCTTTTTGTCAAGGTGGACAAGGAGTGGCGCAGTTCGAAACGCGAGCTTGACAACTTCGGGTATAATCCGGAGTAAAGTGAAGAGAAGATAAAAGAGAGTATTATAGAATAATTAACCAATTAACAAATGAGGTCCCGTGCCCCGGCATGATGCAGGGGTAGGGGCGAGATAAGATATATATGGCAAACTTAGTAGCAATAGTAGGACGACCGAATGTGGGCAAGTCCACGCTCTTCAACCGTCTGACGAAGAGCCGCCAGGCCATCGTGAGTGACGAGGCCGGCACCACACGCGACCGCCAGTACGGCAAGTGCGACTGGAACGGAAAGGAGTTTTCAGTAGTCGACACCGGCGGATGGGTTGTCAATTCGGATGATATTTTCGAGGAGGAGATAAGGAAACAGGTGCTCATCGCAACCGAGGAGGCAGACCTCATAATCTTCCTCGTTGACATAATGACGGGTGTCACGGACCTCGACATGGACGTGGCCAACATCCTTCGCCGCACGAAGATACCAGTTATCCTCGCGGCAAACAAGACCGACAACAACACCCTGATATACAATTCGGCAGAGTTCTACAGTCTGGGACTCGGCGACCCTATGTGTATCAGTTCCGCCACCGGAAGCGGCACGGGCGACCTGCTCGATGAGGTGTTGAAGAAAATGCCCGAAAAGGGCGGCGAGCTTCTTGAGGACGGTATTCCTCGCTTTGCCGTCGTTGGCCGCCCCAATGCCGGCAAGAGCAGCATCATCAACGCCTTCATCGGCGAAGACCGCAACATCGTGACCGAGATTGCCGGTACCACGCGCGACAGCATCTATACACGCTACGACAAGTTCGGCTTCGACTTCTACCTTGTTGACACGGCCGGCATACGCCGCAAGAACAAGGTGACCGAGGACCTGGAGTTCTATTCCGTGATGCGTTCCATCCGTGCGATAGAGAATTCCGATGTCTGCATCCTCATGATTGACGCCACCCGAGGCATCGAGGCGCAGGACATGAACATCTTCCAGCTCATACAGAAGAACAACAAGTCGCTCGTAGTGGTGGTGAACAAGTGGGACCTTGTGGAGAACAAGGACCAGAAGGTGATGGACACCTTCGAGGCAGCCATACGCAACCGCATGGCACCATTCACCGACTTCCCCATCATCTTCGCTTCGGCGCTCACCAAGCAGCGCATCTTCAGGGTGCTGGAGACGGCAAAGACCGTGTACCAGAACCGCAAGATAAAGATAGGAACCACGAAGCTCAACGAGATGATGCTGCCGCTCATCGAGGCATACCCGCCACCATCAATCAAGGGCAAGTACATCAAGATAAAATACTGTTCGCAGCTGCCCAACACGCAGATACCGTCGTTCGTGTTCTACGCCAACCTGCCGCAGTATATCAAGGAGCCATACAAGCGCTTCCTCGAAAACAAGATACGCGCCAACTGGACCCTTACCGGTTCGCCGATAAACATCTTTATCCGCCAGAAGTAGGATGAGACACATGTTGACAACCCTTCTGCCCGTCCTCCTCATGGCCATCCTTGCTGCATCATGCAGCTCGGGCAGCCAGGGACCGGACCTTGCTGCGGCAGAGGCGGCAAAGGAGTATTACGACAGTCTGAACAACGGCGGCTACAAGTATTTCACCAGTATGTTCCTGCGCCCCGAGCGCATCCCCGACAGCTATCGCGAGCAGCTCGAAGCCAACAGCAAGATGTATCTCGCCGGCCTCAGGGCGGATCACGGCGGGATAAGCGAGATACGCATCGTGAACTGTCGTAACGACAGCAAGGGCGAGACGGCAGAAGCCTACCTGCTGGTCTGCTTTGCCGACAGCGTGAAGGAGGAGATAGTGGTGGCGATGGCCAAACACGACGGGCGGTGGATGATGAGATGACCAGCCGGTCCGCATAAACATACTCAACACCAAAGAAAATGCTATTACACAAATATCTGACAAGTTTCGGAAAATACCTGATTCTCATGGGGCGCTCCATATCGCGTCCCGAGCGGATGAGAATGTTCATGAAGCAGTATATCAAGGAGATGTCCGGTCTGGGCGTTGATTCCATCGGCATCGTGCTCCTTATCTCCTTCTTCATCGGAGCCGTGATATGCATCCAGATGAAGCTCAACATCCAGAGCCCATGGATGCCGCGTTGGGTATCAGGATACACCACGAGGGAAATCCTCCTTCTGGAGTTCTCCTCCAGCATCATGTGTCTGATCCTGGCCGGAAAGGTAGGTTCCAACATCGCCTCGGAGATAGGCACGATGAGAGTGACGCAGCAGATTGACGCGCTCGACATCATGGGCGTGAACTCGGCCAGCTACCTCATCCTGCCCAAGATGCTCGGGCTGATAACCATCATGCCCTTCCTCGTAATCTTTTCTTCGGCCACCGGTATCATCGGTGCCTATGCCACGGCATACGTGGGCCACGTGCTCAGCCCCGACGACCTTACTGCCGGACTGCAACACAGCTTCAACCCCTGGTTCATGTGGATGAGCATCATCAAGAGCCTCTTCTTCGCCTTCATCATCAGCAGCGTGTCGTCGTATTACGGCTATACTGTGGACGGCGGCTCGGTGGAAGTAGGCAAGGCGAGCACCAACGCCGTGGTGACGAGCAGCGTGCTGATATTATGTTCCGACGTCTTCCTCACCCAGCTCCTGAGCTGAGTAAGGGATAAAAAAGAGAAAAGCAATGATTGAAATAAAACATCTGTGCAAGTCGTTCGGCGACAAGGAAGTGCTGAAGGACATCAGTGCCGTGTTTGAGAACGGAAAGACGAACCTCATCATCGGACAGAGCGGAAGCGGAAAGACCGTGCTCGTGAAGAACCTCGTGGGGCTGCTCGAGCCCACGAGCGGCGAGGTGCTATACGACGGCCGCAACTTCGTCACCATGACGAAGCAGGAGAAGGTGATGATGCGCCGCGAGATGGGAATGATATTCCAGAGCGCAGCCCTGTTCGACTCCCTCTCCGTGTTGGAGAACGTGATGTTCCCCCTCGACATGTTCTCCTCGATGAACCTCAAGGAGCGCATACACCGTGCGCAGGAATGTCTCGACCGTGTCAATCTTATTGATGCACAGAAGAAATACCCCGACGAGATATCCGGCGGAATGCAGAAGCGAGTGGCGATAGCCCGTGCGATAGCCCTTAATCCCCAATATCTCTTCTGCGACGAACCCAACTCTGGTCTCGACCCCAAGACATCGCTCGTAATCGACGATCTTCTCCACGGCATCACCCAGGAGTATAACATCACCACCATTATCAACACCCACGACATGAACTCCGTGATGGGTATCGGCGAGAACATCATCTTCATCTATCAGGGCGAGAAGGAATGGCAGGGCAAGAGCGCCGACATCATGGGCTCGACCAACAAGAAGCTCACCGACTTCATCTTTGCCAGCGACCTGCTCAAGAAGATGAAGGAAACGGAAATGGAGAAGATGAATATAAAATAGGTGAAACCCAAAGCGGCAAGGCAACAAGCTGAAGCCGCCGGCTAAAATAAAGAACTGATGCAAGGCGAAAAGCTATTCAGCCCTGCATCAGTTCTTTTTTCATTTGTTTCCTATCTGACAGTACCCACTGTCGTTTGTTATTCCTCGATAATATTGTGATATAACGCAATTATTTCCGCTTTTTATTTGCACATCGTTTTAATTTGTCTACCTTTGCATAATCTTATGTGAATAACAGAGATGCGCAAGCGGTTCGCCCACGGGCGATTAAAAGGGAACCGGAGTGAGAATCCCGGACAGTCCCGCTGCTGTGTGCCGCCCCTTATTCTGAAAAACATGGACATTCAGCCACTGCACTATTGTTGGGAAGGCGTCCACGTTTCGGGCGGTGAGTCAGAAGACCTGCCATTGCGAGGAAAATGAATTTTGAGTAACCTTAAACCTAAGCAGCCCTGATGACCGATTTGGGTTTAAGCCAAACCGATGCTTTCGGGAAGAATTACGCGGAACGATTTTTCAAGTCTTCAATGCCTCGAGGAGGGCGTTGGAAGATGACAGATGTTGGAAAACATTATTTAATTCTTTAACTTTATTAACCAAAATGAAAAAAAAGTACAGTTATCTGATGCTGGCACTTTTGTGGTCGATGCTATGGCTGCCTATGCAACTCATGGCGCAGGATGACCCCAATACGGTGCTGCAGCCGCAGTTCGGCAAGCAGACAGTGACGGTTGCTACAGGGCAGGAGATTACCTTCTACGACCCAAAGGGGACGGGGATTATCTATGCAAACTCCTCCAACAACACACAGTCGCTTACCGTGTTCAAACCTGCCGAGGCAGGGATGTCCGTACAGATCACGTTCGAAAGTTTCGATGTGAAGCCGTACAGCGCAAGCTATCCGGCTTTCGTGAATGTGTACAATGGTGAGGCCGATGCCGACAACTCATTTACATTTGCCACGACAACATCCGAGGTTGCAAGCAGCCTTAAGCTTCCGACCGGGGATGTGTTGGAGCAATTGTCCGGCACCTTCAGTGTGCCGAAGATGTATTATTCCACGTCAACCGACGGGTCATTGTCAGTAGGCTTTCTTTATCGCGACGCAGCCAAGAGTGAGGGCTGGATGGCAAAGGTGAAATGCGTGAAGCTCGACAACATGAGCGTGACTGATGCCGGCTCGCAGTATGGCAACGTCGTAGCCTCACCGAAGAACAAGACCGGTGTCAATTTTGCCGGATTCTATGTTACGGCAAACGGACTGCTCAATGCCGACCATCTGAAGACCGTTAGTTTCAAGATGGCGAAAAACGAGGATAATACCATAGATCCTCTGTCGCTGAAGCTTTACAAAGGCAGCGAGACTTCATACAAAGGTGCTACGCCTATAGAAGCAACAGTTTCGGAAAGTAACGGAACATACATATTCTCTCTTGACTATGAGTTAAGCGACGGCAAGAATGAGTTCACAGTTGTCGGCAATATCTCTGGAGAAAGAGTCGGTTCCAAGGCAAAGGTTGAGGTTGTTGGTGTTTCTACAAAGGATAAGGCCGACGGCGTTACTCCTTTCACGACAACCGAAGCCGTAGAGGTGGAGAACCCTGCAGTCGTGATAATTGGGTCTGAAGAGCAGACGGTAACCGTTGGTGATACCAAGTTGAATTTCTATGACGACGGTGGTTTCGACGGACAGATTGACAAGAACTTCAAGTCAGGAATGATTACCTTCAAGCCTGCTGATGCCGGCAAGAAGGTGATGATTGACTTTTCTAAGATGGATTTGGCAACTGGCACTATGTACAGTCAGAAGCTGAAAGTGTACAGCGGAACGGAGGTTTCGGCAAACAGTCTCCTTAAGACCTTCAACGGCAAGGAGACGGGCAGGGTGCGTTCTACAGCAGACGACGGCGCACTGACGGTTGTTTTCGAGAGCAATGCCTATAATACGGGCAACGGATGGGAAGCAGTGGTGTCGCAGTTCACCCCGCAGCCGATGAAGGTTACTGCTATCGAAGCAACTCAGATAACGAAAGGTACGGTATGTGCCGGCGACAAGGAACAGCAGATATTGAAGTTCAATATCAAGGCCGAGGAGACATCGCCTGTACTTACAACCAAGAAGTTCGCATTCAACACCAACGGCACCAACGGCCAAGTGGTAAAGGCAACCCTTTATTATACCGGAACCACCGACGGATTCGATGCTACCACGAAGGTAGGTGAATCTGATGTAACGGCTGATGCCTTTGATATTGCGGCAAGCAGTGAAGTGGCTCTTGTGGAGGGCGACAACTATTTCTGGGTTACTTACGATATAAGCGAGGAGGCACTCAACGGACAGAAAATTGATGCTGCCATTACATCGGTTACCCTGAGCGATGGTGCCCATGCTGTGGAGAATGGTAATCCGGAGGGCGACCGCACGGTGGAGAATGTCGTTCTGTCGTATAAGAATCAAGGCACAGTGACGAAGAAGGTGAACGGCTCTGTCAGCTTCAAGCCGAAGAGTTCTTCAGAATACAACAGTTATTATGAAGGTGGCTATGATGACCGCATCAATGTCTTCATCCCGATGCACGACGGCATGGTTTGTCAGATAGACTTCACAGCATTTAACATCTACTATGCGTCATACGGTACCGACCATGCGTCCGTAAAGGTGTATAGTGGCAACGGAACGACGGGCGACCTGCTTTGGGAAAGTTCGAAAAATACTAAGACAACAGGTCCTGGCGAGATTCTGCGCTCAAAGGCTGCCGACGGCGCACTGACTGTGGTATTCAATGCCGGACAGTCCTCCAACTACTCTTACGATGGCTTCAAGGCAACCGTAAGCGAGTATCTCTCACAGCCGATGAAAGTCACCGGCACAGAGGTGACACAGAGCGGAAAGAATATTGCCGGTGTGGGTGAGACAGGTGTCGATATGCTCAACATGAACGTGGTGACCACAGGCAACAAGGACCTCAAGTCTCTTTCTGCCGTTGCGGTTGACCTGAAGAATTCCCAGAACAATGTATCGAAGGTAAGCCTTTATCATCTTGCAAAAGCCGATGACGTTATTGCAGAGGATGCAGTTCCTGTAGCAACAGCCGACGTCGACGGCTCGTCTGTGGAGTCAGTCCTTACTCTTGCAGAGCCACAGACTCTTGTTGAGGGCAACAACTATTTCCGCATTCGTTATGACATCTCTGACGAAGCCAAATCTGAAACCACTGTTGACGCTGCCGTAAAGACCGTCACAGTAGGCGGCGAGGTCTTGGCTGTGGAGAACGGCGACCCAGAGGGAGTTGTTACTGTAAAGAATATCTTGAACATGCAGTCGGGCGACAATGGAGTGAAGTATATTGCCGAAGGCCAGCCGATGATGTTCTATGATGACGGCGGCGTGGACGGCAACTACTCGAAGAACTTCAGCGGTACCGTGACCTTCGCACCGAAGACACCGGGACAGAGCGTGAAGCTTACATTCAAGGAGTGGGCAGTAACAGCTCAGGACAAGTTCTATATATATAATGGTGGCGAGGTGAAGGACAAGGCCGATGCCACATACAGCATGCATGACAAGCCGACCTACTTCCTCTCTGATGCTGCGGACGGCAAGGTGACTGTTAAGTTCGTGACAAAATACTCAAAGGCAGGATTCGCCATCGAGGTTACGGCATACGAGAAGCAACCTATTCGCATAGCATCAGTGGAGGCAACGTCCGTCGCACAGGAGAAGGCGATGAAGGGTGGCGAAGCCAAGCTGATGAAGATTGCAGTGGTTGCCGACGGCGACCTCAACTCGCTCGACATACAGAAATTCAACATCGGCGCGTTCGACGCTGACATTATCAGTTCGGTTAATGTTTATTCTACTGGCACAAGCGATGCGTTCGCTCCTGTAAACCTCTATGGTCAGGCAAAGGCAGGACAGACAGAAATCAATGGTTCATACAAGGTAACACTGCCAGGCACATATTACTTCTGGTTGGCTGCCGATGTGGCTTCTACCGCTGCAGAGAATGCCGTGGCAACGGCTTCGCTCGCTTCGGTAACGGGCAACGGCACTGTTACATCATTGACAGAGCCTGTTTCGGCAAGCACTACAGTGGCTGCCGGCAAGAGCGGCACATTTACAGTGGGCGCTGGTGCTGACTTCGGCACAATTCAGGCTGCTGTGAACTCGCTGAAGGACGGTATCGACGGACCGGTGGTGATAAACATCAAGCGTGGTATCTACAACGAGAATGTCAGCGTGCCGGAGATTCCGGGCGCATCCGAGACGAACACAGTGACGATGCAGAGCGAGAGCGGCGACTGGCACGACGTGAAGATATACTACGACTATTACAACGAGCCGACCTACAGCGACAACAAGATGTCTGCCGAATTCGGTACGTTTACCATTGACGGAGCCGACTGGTTCACGCTGCGCGGCGTGGAGATAACAACCACCGACCTTAAGTTCCCTGGTGTTATCCATATCAAGAACCAGAGCCGTCATGTGACTATCGACGGATGCTATGTACATACCGACATGTCGGTGGAAATTCAGCAGGATATCAACCTTATATATACTTATGCCAAGAATGAGGCGTACAAGAACAACGACTATCTGACCGTCAGGAACTGTCTGCTCGAAGGCGGATACATCGGTGTGCGTATGGGTGGAACAGGACATGTGGTACTGCCTAAGGAAGTAGGCGGCATCATTGAGAACAACATCATCCGCAACCAGGGCACCAAGGCCATCTACTGCATGGACGAGCTTGGAGCCAAGATCCGCGGCAACCGCATCGAGAACGACCGGACGACCAAGGAATTCTATGGTTTCGACGGACAGCTGCGCGATGAATACAGCGAAAGCTTTGAGATTGTGGGCAACAAGTTCAACTTCAATCTCTCTTCTTCTTGCGATCCTATCTCCATGCGTGAGATGAAGGGTACGGCAGAAGCTCCGGTTATCGTGGCAAACAACGAAATCGTTGTGTGCAGTGACAATAGCGGAAGCTTCGGTATCAAGCTGGGCTCCGCTTCGCAGAACGTGAACATCGTTTACAACACAGTGAACATGAACGGCAATGCCAAGTCTACCGCCCTGTTGCTCAACAATGCCGGAATTGAGAATATCAATGTGTTGAACAACATCTTCATGAACAAAGCTGGCGGCTATGCTTACAGCTACAATAATGCAGATTGCGTGGGTAAGCCTGTATACGCCCACAACGTGGCATACACTACAGGTTCTGTATTCGCCTACGCCAAGACCGACATCGCATCTTACGACGACTGGAAGGCTATCTCGAAAGAGACCGACGGACAGAATGTGGCTGTCGGGTTCTTCGACAATGAGGACATCCTGCAGCCTAAGGCAGAGGGCAACCTGCGCACGGCACAGCCTCTCGCATACGTCACTACCGACATCACAGGCACGGAGCGCAACGCCACCACGCCTACCATCGGTGCATACGAATTCGACGCCTGCACGGAGGCTGCTGTAATGGCAGAGGGCTACCCTGCAATAAGCAACATCCAGGATACTTCGGCCGACGTGAAGGTGCTCTTCAACCAGGCAGGTTATGCCCAGTTCTTGGTAAAGGAAGCTGCCGAGGCAGCTCCTACGGCAGAAGACGTGACATTGTCGGAGACTATTCTGTCAGTTCATAAAAACGAGGTGGGAACAGTTACCGTTGAAGGTCTGGAGAAGGACAAGGAGTATATCGTATACGCAGTCCTCACCAACTTCAACACTAAGTTGAGTCAGGTTTATGCCTCAAGCAAGTTTGTTGCCGGTGGCGAGGTGATCAAGGAGATTCCTAACACCGATGTTGTGGCAGAGGCTACCGCAAGCGTTGCAGCAGGCGAGAAGGCACAGCTGAAGGCTACAGTTTCTAAGGGAACAGCTCCATTCAGCCTCTCTTGGACCAATGGTAAGCACGAAGAGATTGCTACAGCATCTCTCGAAGACTTTGGCACTACAATATCTGAATATGCTCCTACGGAGTGTGACCTATACTACGTGACCGTTACCGATGCCAACGGCAAGCAGGCTTCTGACACTTGCCGCGTGGCTGTGACAGGCGAAGCTGTGACGGCTACTTTCGAGAATCTCTATCTCGACAACGAAAGCTTCTGGGCAGGACCTGATACGAAGGGGCAGGCTGTGCCGGGAATGTATGGCGGCGAAGATGTGAACGGCTCGTTTGTGAGCGGATCATATCAGTTCAGTAACAGCTGCAACACCAAGCTCGCTTCTTGGTCGGGCTTCGCCTACTCGAACAGAACTGCCACAAACTTCAATACCATAACCCCGGACCAGTATAACTCTATAGTGGGCAGCGGTTATGACAATTCGGAGAACTTTGCTGTGGCATTCAATGGTGGCGAAATCAAGGTGCTCAATGCTCCATTGACGGGCGACAGCATCCGTGGTTGCTATATCACCAACAGTGCTTGGACTGCCAATACAATCCTCAATGCCAAGGAGAGCGACTATGCTCATAAGTTTGCTAAGGGCGACTGGATGAAGATTACATTCACCGGATACCATGCCGACGGAACAGAGACAAAGGTGGACTACTATCTTGCCGACTACCGTTCGGCGAAGGAGGCTGACCACTACTGTCTCGACTCATGGCAGTGGGTTGACCTGAGGTCGCTGGGCGAGGTGACGAGCATCAAGTTCTCTCTCTCCGGAAGCGACAGCGGACAGTATGGACTGAACACTCCGGCTTACTTCTGTCTTGACAACTTCAACGGCAACCGCGTTGTAGGCGAGGCCGCCATGCAGGCTGCCGGAGGCGAGATAGACCTGAGCAAGTTCTTCACCTTTGATGATGCAGAGGCAACCGTTTCTTATGCCTTTGCTGATGCACTCGGCGAGGAACTCAAGCAGAACGTTACCCTCTCATCCGACGGCAGGCTGACTGTAAAGGATGGCTTCTACAAGAAGTTTGACGTGACGGTGAGCGCTACGCAGAAGGGCAAGGCTCAGTTCCTGAAGATTCCGTTCGACATCGTCAACGGTATCAACAAGCTCTACGGCGAGGACGATGCCAACGTTTCTGCACGCTACAACATCAGCGGACAGAAGCTGAACAACCGTCAGCGCGGCATCAACATCATCCGCACCAAGGAAGGCAAGACCGTAAAGGTAGGCGTGAGGTGAAAATCCACATTTTGATGGTTATAAATAATCGATAGAGAAAGCCCCGGAACCTTGTTAATAGGTTTCGGGGCTTTCTTCTGACCACGCATCGTCAGCCAATAATGTCTCGTCGTATAGTGAAGCGGCGGTATACCGGTTTTTGACCTATGTGATATTACAGGAAGTTTACTCGTCAACTTGTCAACTCGTGAT
>ULRN01028184.1_pt1 | contig 14152 bp, 12 predicted proteins | sample 1955461 | NCBI WGS metagenome assembly ULRN01 (sample SAMEA4835683, study PRJEB28245) | human gut metagenome | biome: gut microbiome; material: fecal sample | place: Denmark | collected 2008 | reverse complement strand
GATGCAGATGGATATGGTTCCGCGCCTTTGCAGGCAAACGGGCATTCTTTATTATAGTCAGTTGGATGGGAATTGTAAATATATCGGATATGAAACGCGAAACAGAGGGGGAGAAGAACTTTACTCCTTTTCAAAAAGAATGGGCTTTCACTTAGCAAAATATATTTGCTAATATGACAAGCCCATTCTTATTCTTTAAAATCTACCATTTGTTCTATTCTTGTTAACTCTCATCGATTACAGAGAAATCAATCTTTAAATTTTCATAAATGCACGCTGACACAATATCGGAAAACGTATATTCACCCATGTCATTCTGTTCGAAATTATATACCATAATCCGGTTCTTACTTTTATCTACAATCCAATACTCCTTTACACCTGCCGCCCTGTATTTAAACAGCTTAATCATATAATCGATTCGCTGACTTCCCGGTGTAACCACTTCAATAATCCAATCAGGTGCTCCCAGACAACCCCTATCATTTAACTTGGACGAATCACATATCACACTGATATCCGGTTCCACATAGGTTCGATCATCCTGATTTAAAAAGACAGCAAACGGCGCCACATAAGTTTTGCAGGAACCATTTTCCTTCTTGATATAATCCCTTATAACCCCAAACAGTTCTCCCACTATCTCCTGATGCATCCGGCTGGGCGACGCCATCATATAAAGAGAACCGTCAATTAATTCGGCGCGTGCGCCTTCGGGAAGATTGTATATATCTTCTATGGTATAAGATTTTTGGTTGGCTAATGGCATTGTTTTCCTTCTGGATTTATCCTCATAAGGAGAATGATACTATCATTTTGCAGGCATTTAATCGCCCTATGATTGGACATTGCACATATCTTTTTTATGACTTAGAATCTCTACTATATTCTTAAAAATGCTTTCGATTTTCACGAACTTACATGGTTCTCAAACCAACAACCGGAATCATGTATAAATGGATTAGTTTTAGATCCTTACAAACTTACATGGTTCTCAAACTGGTGTAGGGGCATTTGCATATGCCACAGTTTTAGATCCTTACAAACTTACATGGTTCTCAAACATATTCATTATCATTATCAGCTTTTTTGGGTTTTAGATCCTTACAAACTTACATGGTTCTCAAACCTAATTGATGAAATTGACATTGCAAAAAAGGTTTTAGATCCTTACAAACTTACATGGTTCTCAAACCTAATTGATGAAATTGACATTGCAAAAAAGGTTTTAGATCCTTACAAACTTACATGGTTCTCAAACCTAATTGATGAAATTGACATTGCAAAAAAGGTTTTAGATCCTTACAAACTTACATGGTTCTCAAACTAGTGCTTGCAATAAAGCCATTGAGGACGGTTTTAGATCCTTACAAACTTACATGGTTCTCAAACTAAGTACCGCAAGGAGAAATCCCCAAGTGGGTTTTAGATCCTTACAAACTTACATGGTTCTCAAACAGATTGTGGAGATGATTTTCCATATGTACGGTTTTAGATCCTTACAAACTTACATGGTTCTCAAACGTACGGGGGCGACTTATACAGATGTACTAGGTTTTAGATCCTTACAAACTTACATGGTTCTCAAACAGAAATGGAACGCGGCGAACAAGGATGCTTGTTTTAGATCCTTACAAACTTACATGGTTCTCAAACTGGAATTTAAACAGGAGGAATATATAAAAGGTTTTAGATCCTTACAAACTTACATGGTTCTCAAACGAACTTTTACATACTGACATATGCTGTAAGCCTATATTTCTAATACCACATGTCTATTTTACCACTTAAAACTCAATCAGGCAATCCTGCTCATCCAATATATGATAATCTTCACAGTTCAACCGTTCTTTTTGTGAAGATTCTACTAACAAAACATTTATTTTATAATAAAATACTGTTTTATACAGTTCCTTCACCTGGATACTGCTCAAATAATCTTTTAGATTAACCAATACAACCAGTCTAATATTCCTCAAAAGCGCCAATATTTTCAAATACTCTGTCAATTTTTCCAACAATGAACTGAACTTATCTTCCAATTTAACATCATATATTTTAAATAATTCTACCTCGTTCAAATCTGTTACAAATTGAATTGCATACGGCAACTTTTGACTAATATCATTCAAATAACGCACTGTTTCCGTATTCAGCATACTCTTTGAAAGAAAGTATTCTTCCTGTGAAATCATCTGCATTTCCTGATAAAGTTTATTTAAATTTTTCCGATTATTTATCTCAAATGAAAATGGATTTACTACAATTTCTGTACACTTATCTAAATCCATTTCCTTTTGATCTGCTAGTAGAAACTGCCCTTCTTCCCCAGAAATCTGAGCAAACAATTCCCCCACCAGTTCCGCAAATGTTTCTGCACGCTCCAGAACCAATACCTGTACTTTATTTTCATGAAAATCAATTTTCAACTGATACGGCGCATGAACTAACTTCATAAAATTATCAGCCTTTCATCACTATCTAATACTTCCGATTTCGATTCACCTACGATATACTCCATTTTGGAATATTGCTTTTCTGTCACTTTCAACATTTGAACCAATCCAGCTTGTGGTTTGTTTTTCTTTATATTTTCTACAATTCCATCTGCAACCACTGAATTCTGTGCAATTTTACAGTATACAGATTCCTGAAGCATGAGGAATCCATTTAAAATCAAAAATTTCCGAAATTTCCGATATTCTCTTCGATCTGTATCTGTAATAACCGGAAGATCAAACATCACTAAAATTCTCATATACCTATAACTCATTTGTATAAAACCGAATCAAAGAAACATCTTGTTCCTCTAATGCATCAAATATACTGCGGCAATATATTTTAACCGCTTGGCTAACTAATTCTCTTTTTTTATTAATAACAACTTCCTGATTACAGATATTCACTAATTCCATCTTCTGTTCATGTTCAAATACGTCTAATTTCATTCGATATACTTTCCGGTCAATCAAAATTCGAAACGGCTCCATTAAGTCAGAAGCCAGATTAAACGGATTGAACATATTATCATGAAATAAACCTAATTGTGTCAAATACCCATTTGACACAATTTCCCGATTAAACAGAGATAGAATAATACTATATCCATAATTCAATGCTGCATTGATATTGTTTTCTGCCGTTCTGGTAAAATTTTTTCCGAAAACAGCATTAAAATATACTTTTGCAGCATGACCCTCTCTATTTGTTGTATCACCAAATGTTATCTCATTCAGATAACTATAAAGCAGCTCACTTTCTTTCCGCCTTAACTCCTGTAAAAATTCTGCCTGCTTATGTATCTTTTCACATACAATTTCAGTCCATATAGTGGTTTTCCTTGCGTCCGTCCAACTCATCTGCTTCTTTATCTTTGCACTAGAATTATGTGCCCCATAATAAGGAATTAACTCTGAAATTGGATTCCGTTTTTCATCACAAAATATCACTTTAATTTTATGCTTTACCAATTCGGATAATAACGCTGCTGTAATCGATACAGATGTTGACTCAACCATCAGCATTCCAATTTCTCCCAAATGAATTTTTGTTGTAACATCCTTTCGTACTACCATGTAGCCAAGCTGGTAATCCAGCTTGGCATTGGATGATATTACAACAGTACGCCAACTCATATTTTTAGTAAATCAATCTCTTGTTGGAATAAACCTGTTGGAGATTGACTTATTAGCACTAATTCACTTGCTCCCATAATTTTCTTGTTCATAGCCACTTTTCCTGCCTGTGAACTACCTCCTAATTCTCTCAAATCAATAATATCTCCTGTCCTAAAATATTCTACTAGTGCCTTCAATATTCTACACTGCTTTTCTAATGATAATGTTAAAAATTCATTTCTTTTTCCAATAATAGAATTTTTCATTGCACCACTTTGATTCTGATAAATTGAATTCTGATATTTTATAATAAATTTATCATACATTGCATTGTTTCTAGTTTTTGTCAAAATCACATTTTTATTTTTGTCCACTTCTTCATAATATGTTTTTTCTATAGCTTTTTCTATCTTTTTTATATAACATGTTTCTTCTTCTGAATATGCCATCTGTGTCGCATTTTTCAATACAATCTGTTCCACTGATTTTCCTCCGAGATAATAGTAATACCCATTATATCGCACTAACGACTCTCTCGGAATAAACTTCTTACAAATGCGAAGTTCTGTTATTTCTTTTCCCTTATTTTCCTCTATCAGCACTTTTTCAAAATATTTCAAAATCGCCTCATTTGTCAATTCAGATACTCGTCCCAAGTAAATTGGAATCGCCTCAAGACTTCTTATTTTTTTACCTTTTACATCATATTCCAGCAAAGTGTACCCTGAAGCTGATACAGATGTCAAACCGCCATATTTTGTAACATCCAAAAGTCTTGCATCATTCATCTTAACCGGAATATATCCGCTGCCAGCAGCTTTGTTTTTGTTCCAGATAGTTGCTTTCCTGGTTATTCCTCCATGTGCCTCCGCACACCTCTTAGTAACTAATGGTGTATTTTTTGCCAATATAGCCTTTACAATTTTAATACTACCTGCTTCTTTATCGGAACTTGCTATCCATGCCGTTTCATTTCCTCTTTTTACTGTCCAATCGAACATCCGGTTCATATTGTATTTATTTTCTGCATTCTGCGGATTCTTTTCTGCTTCCCGAATAAATTTCAACGGATTTTTCGTAAATTTCACATGATACGTATTTCCAACCACTATATTTAAGTATGCGTCATGTGCATGATGAAAATCATTTATACTGCGAACCTTATACAATCCATAAATATGTCTGAACTCCGACACATTCGACGCTTTTGAAAATATGATATCCACATCTGGAAAAGCTTGTCCTAATATGTCTGTAATACTCTTTGTTCCCTGTCTTGTTTCCACCAATTGCCGATTGATAAAACCTGCTTTTTCCTCTTCCGAAAAGCCATACCTCCTCGTTAAACGCATATACTTTTCTTCTGATATAAAACCTCTTTCTTTCAGTTCTTTCCAGAACGGACTCATCTTTTTCTGAATATCCGCCTCAATCGGAAATACATCACTTTTATGTGCATTTTTTTCCTTCTTTACCAGCACCAGATTCTGCTCTAAACTATCATCCTTCACAAAATGTCTCGGATAAATATGATCGATATCATATAAATTATCATTCATCAAATCTTCAAATCGAATAGACTCGCCCGTATACATACAGCGGCCCTTCTGCAGGTAATACAAATATAATTTTTTGCTGCGGAATGCCTGCTCTGTTTTTTCATCAATCTCTTTTTTCCAGTCTATCTCCTCTTTTTTAATTGCTTTATAAAGATTCTGCAATTTCTGCTTTCGTGATTCTGTTCTTCTTCCTTTCTCCGCATCTTCGCGTGCCATCTCCACAAAAATACGTCGTGGAGCACATCCCAGCACCTTTTCAAGCTCTTTTACAATTAACAAAGTCTGCCATACCATGCGCTTAACCGGTGCTGACAGATACATTCCTTCCAAATCTTCAATCGTCCATTCAGAAAGGCTCTTCTCACACTCAAGCGTTTTTTCTCGTACTTCTTCGCTATATGTATATCGTTCACTTAAAAGCCCCATCAAATTTTCATTTGTCTCCCATAATGAACGAATCAATGTCCGAATCTCCCCTTCTTCTCTAGAAGCCTCCTTCAGTAAAAGGAATTCTTTAGAAAGTCGTCCCCATCCTTCAAATTTCATACCAGTAATACGACGAATCTGCTCTTTTGACAATCTATCTCCATAAACTTCACTTAACCGTTCGCGAAGGAATTTTTTATCCTGTCCATATACTGTCCCCCAAAATATAATTTTTTCCATCATATTCTGGTTTTTATCATAATGAGCTTCTTCTCCCAAAATTCCTATAAATTTTCCTAAAGAGGACAAATAACTATGGAAACCACCATCTATTCCTGTAACTGCGTCCTTTTCGTCTTTTTCAAGCAGGCCGTTCAACTTCAGATAGTTTTCCAACTGCTTCATCGATACTTTTTTCCCAGTATGTTCAAAGACATCCCGATATATCTGCTGTTTTAATTCTACCGATATTTTTTCTCCTCGAATTTTTAAATTGTTTAATTCATTCAATACCTGAAATTTTTCATACAACAATGATTGTTTTGGCAAGGCCTGCTCATCAGATAAATACGTGCAATGTTTTACCATTCTTTCTATAAAATGTTCTGCACTTGCCTTTAAATCAACCTTTTGTTCAAAATTCCATGGATACACAGTACCTTTTTCTTTTCGCTCTACCCAGCCATGTGCACATTCCTTTCCTAAATGCTGCTGCCCAAGAGGACCAACATAGTACGGGATCGTAAATGTAAACAGTGCTATTATTTTTTCTGATACACTTAATCCTGTTTCATCTCTTTCACTTAAAAATGGAAGGTATTTTTCTGCATTTTTCAAAATGACCTTCATTTCTTTTGCATGTACCTGATTTGGAATCACTCCATTAGAAGCTGTCAATTGTTTTTGGAGAAGTGTATCCGAATCTATCTTACCCAAAAATTTCTGTACTGTGGCATCATCCTCTGGAAACCCTGTTAAAATTTTCTTTATATTTTTTAACAATTCTTCTCTGGAAGTTTTTATTGTCCTTCTCTCTATTTTACCGAAACTATTTACACTTCCAACATAGGCACTATAAGTACCATTCTTCATGATTCGAAACATTTCATCATATGCCTTATGGTCATATTGTTTAAAGACGGCTTTCAGTTTAGCCAAATCCTTTCGATGCTCTTCATAGACAGCCACCCGCGCTTCTGACAAATATGAATATCCTTTCATAATCTCCGCCAGCAAGCCAAAATCATGCATTTCTTTTGCTGTCAATATAAGTTCAAATGCATCATCCCCTATCGTATTACGGACTTCCTCTGCCATTTCTTCATAATTGGACGTTCGAAATGAAAGAGAGATTTTTTTGTGTTCTTCATCAATCTTCTGCCCAAAAAGGTCTATCATTTTAGTATCAAGTCCACATATCATCTGCATGAGGCTATAAACTGGTTTATTCTTTTTATTAATCCCCATTATTTCAGATATATGTTCCAATGTTGCCTTTCTAGAGCATCCACGTGCTCCAAGTATCTGTTCTAATTTCTTTAAATCCACCGTTTCTGGAAGTTTGATTCCCTCTTCATCCGCACATACAGCTAATCTTTGATACATATCAAAAAATGATTCTGATGATTCCGAGGTTCCCAACGTTTTATTTAAAAAATGGCCTCTATGTTTAAACATATTTAACAGCGCCAGATAAATAAGACGAACATCATGAGGCTGATCTGACATGATCAGTTCTTTTCTCAGATGAAAAATTGTCGGATATTGGCTAAAATACTCTTTGTCCGTGTAATCTTTATCAGCAAATATCGCATACTTCTGTTTATTATTTTCCTGTCTATCATCAAGATAATATTTACTGTCATCCAGGCGTGCAAAAAAATTAGCATCAACTTTTGCAATTTCATCGGCAAATAATTCTTTTAAAATTCCAATTCTAGCTACTTCCCGCTGACGTCTTCTTCGGTTAATCCTATATGCCCGCCGTTCTTCAGCTGTATTAGCACGTTCGAACAAACGAACTCCCCACAAATCTTTTCCCTTCGCCCGCATCAAACGATATTCTTTATCTGTTACAGCCCATCCGACTGAATTGGTTCCCATGTCAAGACCTAAATAGTATTCCATTTTCTCTTTCATGTACTTTATTTTCCTCTCTATACCCTTGATCTTTTTTATCCTTTATGTTACCATAAGTTTACAAACTTACATGGTGAGTGCAAATAAGGATTATCCGAAATTGTATGCCCGCATTGTGCGGCAATAGAAAGGCTCGAAAGAGTCTTTTTATTTTTGTAAAACCATCAAAGCAACAATCTTCCGTCAATATTTTCATATTTTATATATTCAATGTTACCATATGCTATATCAATATTTCAAGCTGCATTTGTAAAAAATGTCAATTTAATTAATTTCTAATGTATTTTATTTGTTGCTTTTCACTCTTTCGGCACCGCACACCTCCTCATACCACTCCGAAAACTCTTCCACCAGAATATCGCAAAAATCCGCTTCTATACATATGTATGAATTTTTTCTCCACACATAGTACAAAAACGGATTCATTTTCACTCTTTTTCATTTATATCTTGTATCATTCAACGTTTACAGCAAAAGTTTCGCCATCAGCCACACTCCAGCAATTCCCAACAGCACCACTGAAAATACCGCCGACAATCCAAACACCAGCGTTCCTACTGCCAATGAAAGGATAAATCCTGCCAGGCTCAGAACAGCACCAAGTAGTCTTCCACACATGCCCAAGAGCAAGCCAACACCCTTAAAAACAACTGCTAAAAATATAATTGCAAACAAAATCGGCATACAAACACCTCCTATCTATTTTCTTTTTTCCATACGTTATGCTTCATGATAAATGCGTCCACCCGATATCTTCTCTACGACTCCCGCCCCAGATACTCCCACACAAACCGCGATACTTCCGCCTTTTTATGGTATCTCTCCCGCACCGCATATACATGCAGCCGGGTCTTTGCACGCGTCATTGCCACATAGAACAGACGTCGTTCTTCCTCCATATCCTCGTCCAGCATCGCGCGGCTGTGCGGTGTGATGCCTTCATTGGCATCGAGAATATAGACAATGGGAAATTCCAGCCCCTTGGCACTGTGCATCGTCGCGAGCGTGATCGCGTCCGTCTCCGTCCGCCGCTGCGCCGCCTGCCGGAGCAGTTCCTCCTTGTACGCCTCGATGTGTGCAAACCACTCGTCAAAGGTCTTGAAACCCGCCGCACTTTCTTTTAATTCGTCGGCAGTCTCTAAAAGCTCCTCCGGTCGCATCCGCCGGAATGCCGCATACTCGATCAGATATTCGTCGTATCCCATGCCCTGGCGGATATAATTGACGGCTGCCAGAGGTGACATCCGGGCGATGGCCCGCAGATCGCCTTCCAGACTCTCGATCCGCTCGGCAATCCAGTCTTTCTCCGCATAGAATGCCTTCATCTTCTCGAACGAAACCGTCTCATCCGGCATCGCATCCCGGCTGATATACCGCTTCGGACGGTTGATGACCTGCAAAATATCTTCCCGCGCCCGGCTTCCCATGGCGATCCGGATATAGGTCAGGATATTTCGCGAAATCCAGTGTTCATAGAGGTTCGGCACCGTATCCCTTGTCCGGAAGGGAAGGTTGTATTCCATCAGCTTTTCCATCAGAAAACGAGGACCAGCATTGGTCCGGTATAAAACTGCGATATCCCCCGGCCGCACTCCCGACTGCAGATACAGCTGTATCTCCCTGGCAATGGCCAGATTTTCTTCCCCCGGATCCTGCCAGAGCTTCGTGATCACGTTCTTCCCATGACGTCCCGTTGTATGGATGGCCTTTGAAAAACGTTTCTGGTTTTCTCCGATCAGCCGCAATGCCGGTGCCACGATCTCCTCGGTACTGCGGTAATTCACATCCAGAAGAATCCGTCCGGTCCCCGGATAATCCCGCTCAAATCCCAGCATAATCTCCGGTTTGGCCCCACGAAACCGGTAAATCGACTGATCATCATCGCCCACGATAAAAAGATTATCTTCCGGCTTGGCTAACATCCGCACGATCTCATATTGAAGCCGGTTGATGTCCTGAAACTCATCAATCAGGATGTACCGATACCTCCTCTGCCAGGCAGACAGGATATCTTTTCTTTCCGTAAAAAGTTCCAGACACAGCACCATCATGTCATCAAAATCGATGAGTCCGGCCCGGCGCATTTTCTCTTCATAGCCCGCATAGAGCTGACGGAAAACTGCATCCGGACAGTTTTTGGAATAGTAATGTTCCAGTGCAATCCTCTCTCCCTTGACAGAGCTTATCTCACTTAAAATGGAGGCTGCAAACTCATTCTCATCCTCCGGCTCCAGACCTCCGGCCTGAGCCAGCTCCCGGACAAACTGCATCTGCTGCTCTTCCCGGACAATATTGTCAGCGGTATATCGGTATGCCAGCTTTAAGATCCTAAAAAAGATCGAATGAAAAGTACCGAAGGTGACTCTGGATCCGCCGCCGGTCAATGCTTCATACCGCTCCCGCATCTCCTCGGCTGCTGCCCGGGTAAAGGTAATCACAAGAATATCCCCCGGATCGATTCCGTACTCCTTCGTCAGATACTGGACCCGATGGGTGATCACCGTTGTTTTCCCTGATCCCGGTCCCGCCAGAACCATCATGGGACCATCTTTATGCATGATTGCCTGTGTCTGTGCTTTACTGAATGCCATTTCCTGTTTCCTTACTCCACAATTCAAGAATATCTCGGCATATTTGCTTCGAAATTCGCATTTTGACGTGCAAGACATCCTTCTGCCGCGCATCTGAAGCAAATCTGTCAAGTACAAATGTAAGAAAAGTGCGCCTTGGAATGTATTTCTCACAAAGCGCACCTTTTCACTGCTTTTCATGCATCTACGATACATGAAAAAGCAGTTGTTTATTTACTACCTACTGATTTAATCTGAGATTCAAGTCGAACGTCCGTGAGACTTGGCGCGTGATTCTGGTCAGCAAAGCTGACATATTCCTATCAGAATCACTGCGCATCCTCGCGGAGCATTTATCTCAGTCGGAGAATGGACTCCCACTGAGACAAATTTGCTATTACTCACCACCTGAAGATGTGGGAGTCTTCTCGACTGAGATAAAAACTTGCTTCAAGTCGAACATCGACGGTTACGACAGCCTACTGCTGTGCTTCCAGAAGCTCAATCCCCTTCTTGATACGGCGGATCGACTCCTCCTTGCCAAGCACTTCCATGATCTCGGTCGCACCTGCCGGCGTCATCTGCTTGCCGGATACAGCGGTACGGATCGGCCACATTACAAAGCCGGTCTTAACGCCCTCTTTGGATACATACTCAGACAGCGCCGCGTACAGGGCGTCGTTGGAGTAATCTTCCTGTGCTTCCAGAATCGGCAGAACATCTTTTAATACCTTTAAGGATGTCTCCAGATTGGTCTTCATCTTCTTGTGAACATACATCTGCGGATCATACTCCGGCAGTGTCTCAAAGAAATCGATGTGTCCCTCGATATCCGGGAAAATCTCGATTCTCGTCTTAACCATCGCCGCGATCTTCTTCAGATCCAGATCCTTGGTGATTACTTTCTTGATGTACGGCTCTGCCATCTCATAGAACTTATCAAAATCCATCGCCTTGATGTACTCGCCGTTCATCCATTTCAGTTTTACCATATCGAAAACAGCCGGAGATTTGCTGATATTCTTGTAGTTGAACTCTTTTACCAGTTCGTCTAAGGAGAAAATCTCCTGATTATTTTCCGGTGACCAGCCAAGCAGGGCAACGAAGTTGACAACTGCCTCGGAAATGAAGCCCTGATCGATCAGATCCTGATAGGAAGAATGACCGCTTCGCTTGCTCAGCTTCTTGTGCTCCTCGTTCGTGATGGTCGGGCAGTGCACATAAACCGGAACCTCCCATCCGAATGCGTCGTACAGACGGTTGTACTTCGGTGAAGAAGACAGGTACTCGTTACCGCGGACTACATGGGTGATCTGCTGTAAATGATCGTCCACCACATTTGCGAAGTTGTAGGTCGGGAATCCATCCGATTTGATTAAAACCATATCGTCCAGCTCGGAGTTATCTACGGAAATATCCCCGTAAATCTCATCGTGGAAGGTAGTCTTTCCCTCGGTCGGGTTGTTCTGACGGATGACAAACGGCTTTCCTGCCTTTAAGTTTGCCTCTACCTCTTCCTTGGAAAGGTGCAGGCAGTGCTTATCATAGGTCATGATCTCTTCGCCGTTTACTTCTCTCTTTAAGCTGTTTAAGCGTTCCTGATCGCAGAAACAGTAATAAGCTTCGCCTTTATCGATCAGCTTCTTCGCATATTCCATGTAGATGCCCTGTTTCTGACGGTCGCTCTGTACATACGGGCCAACCGGACCTCCGATGTCCGGACCTTCGTCATGTTTCAGTCCGGTATCGCGCATCGTATTGTAAATGATCTCGGTCGCGCCTTCAACGAAACGCTCCTGATCGGTATCCTCGATTCGCAGGATAAAATCGCCGCCCTCATGTTTTGCAATCAGGTATGCGTATAATGCAGTTCTTAAGTTTCCTACATGCATTTTGCCTGTCGGGCTCGGTGCGTATCTGGTTCTGATCTTTGTCATACTTTTCACACGGCTGTCTGGAAGCTTATGTTCCAAACAGTTTTTCCTTTCCTAGAAATAATTAAAATATTGAAATTATAAAATAAAGTAACTGTTCCGTAGGTCTGCGCATTTACTGCGCTGACCGTACGAAAACATGGGCCAGCAGGCAGGTAATTTATATCACGCCTTCATATTCAGCAGATGGCACGCCAGCTGGAAATAAATCATCAGGCTGCACGCATCCACGATCGTCGTGATCATCGGCGACGCCATGATCGCCGGGTCGAGATGGATCGTCTTCGCCGCAATCGGAAGCACACATCCGATCGTCTTCGCGATGATAACCGTGCAGAACAGGCTGATAACTACCGTCAGGCAGATGAGTACCTGCCCTGGATACTGGATCATCAGGCGCACGAAATTGACAAGCGCCAGAGAAAGTCCACAGAGCATTCCCACGCGGATTTCTTTCCACATAACTTTCAGAATATCCGTCGGTTCTACCTCGCCGACCGCCATACCACGGATGATCATCGTGCTCGCCTGACTGCCGGAGTTTCCGCCCGTATCCATCAGCATCGGAATAAATGTAACCAAAAGCGGAATTACCGAAAAGGCATTCTCATATTTTAACAAAATACCGCCGGTCACCATACTGCTCAACATCAGGATCATCAGCCACGGAATACGGTTTCTCGCGAGCTGGAACACGCCCGTCTTCAGGTACGGCTTCTCACTCGGCAGCATCGCCGCCATCTTCTCGAAGTCCTCCGTCGCCTCCTGCTCCATGACATCCATGACATCATCGACCGTGATGATGCCGACCAGACGGTCTTCACCGTCCACAACCGGTAAACTCAAGAGGTTGTACTCATTGAACGTCTCCACGACCTTTTCCTGGTCTTCCGTCGTATACGCCTTGATCACATGCGGATCCATGATATCGCCCATGAGCGCCGCATAATCATTCATCAGAAGATCCTTGACCGTCACAACGCCCTCTAAGCGGCGTTTTTCATCCATGACGTAGCAGGTGTAAATCGTCTCCTTGTCCACGCCATATTTCCGGATATAATCAAATGCCTGCTCCACCGTCATATTTTTCTTGAGTCCCACGTACTCCGCCGTCATGACGCTTCCGGCGCTGTTTTCCGGATAATTGAGGAACTGGTTGATCAGTTTTCTCGTATCCGGGCTGGAGTTCTGAAGTACGCGCCGCACGATCGTCGCCGGCAGCTCCTCCAGCATATCGACCGCATCATCGACATACAAGTCGTCAATGATGACACGCAGCTCATTATCCGTGATACTGGTAATGATGTGCTGCTGCTGTTCGACTTCCAGACAGGCAAATACCTCCGATGCCAGCTCTTTCGGCAGCATACGGAATACAACGACCGTCTTTTCTGAATCCAATTCTTCGATAAATGAGGCAATATCCACCTCATTCATCTCGACCAGCTGGCTTTTCAGCTCCCGGTACTTCTTCCCGGTCAGCAGAGCCAGCAGCTCTTCTTTCTTCTCTTCTTCTAACATTCCCGTCTCCTTCCAAAATATTGTCATTTTGGAAATCGGACAGGCTGCTCCCTTCCTGCTCCTGCACACAGGCAGAATGCCGGAAACTTATCCACAGATGCGGCAGTGTACACAAGGAATCCGCTGTTTGCAGCTATCATTCCTGCAAATGCATGTGTACGCTGCCTTCGGTTCTGGGTAGCTGCCGTCTGATTCCGCCTTATGACTCCGGCTTTCCATTGTGTTCACTCCTCTCCTGATTTTCTCGCATGAAAACATCCGGCAGATTGATGCTCGATACCGGATGTCTCTTTTTATTATAATAATTGAATGAAAAAATAGCAATCTTTTTATCGAAGTTATCCAAAAAAACGTTGTAAAAAAGTAATTGTTCACGGGTAGACACT
>ULRN01053436.1_pt1 | contig 14290 bp, 15 predicted proteins | sample 1955461 | NCBI WGS metagenome assembly ULRN01 (sample SAMEA4835683, study PRJEB28245) | human gut metagenome | biome: gut microbiome; material: fecal sample | place: Denmark | collected 2008 | reverse complement strand
GGTACACCTCCAACTGACGTTCTCGGACAGGCTGGGGGGGATTTCAGTGAATGCTATTTTGGTAAATTGGCTTTATACGGTTGATTTCAACGAAATAAACAATGGCATTCATAAAAAAAAATATATGTCATTAAATATAAGTTATATTCTAAACTACGTCGCATTATAAATATTATACTTAAAAATAAATGATGTGTTATAAATTGTTAAGTATTCGAAAAAATGTTGCCGAGATAAATATTGGTGATTATGTTCAAGCGTTGGCTTCTTCACAATTCTATCCACAAATTGACGGCTTTGTTGAGCGTGATGAATTGAGCCTGTATAATGGTGAGGAATGCAAGATGATAATGAACGGATGGTATATGGCAAAGCCAGAGAACTGGCCACCGTCAGATAAGATTGATCCATTGTTTGTTGCATTCCATATTAATAGTAAGGTAAAGGATAAAATGTTACAACCGAAGAGCATCAACTATTTAAAGCAACACGAGCCTATAGGATGTAGAGATACATACACTTGTGACTTGTTAAAAGCAAAAGGAGTTGATGCCTATTTCTCGGGATGCATGACGCTGACCCTAGGACAAAAGTATTATTCTGAAGAAAAAGAAGATAAAGTTTACTTTGTAGATCCATATTTTGTAACACGTTGGGGTATAAAGTCAACAATAAAGGGTTTGTCATATCTAATTGCACATTTTATTCCTATTTCTATCATTGCAAGAAAATATCCAGACCACAAGACTTTCTTTAGAAAATGTATGATTCTAACAGGTTTCTACCGCGAATACAGAAAATTCTTTTCTAAGGATGTTCTTGTAAATGCAGAATATATTTGTCAGCAGGATAGGTATTATAATGATGCTTTTGCAAATGATAATGAGTTGCTCAAGGAAGCGGAACGTTTGATTAAGAAATATGCAAAAGCACGATTGGTTGTGACTTCTCGTATTCATTGTGCTTTGCCATGCCTTGGTATGGAAACTCCTGTAATTTATACAGAGGATGCTTCCCAGTCAGAAGCTAGCGCTTGTAGGTTTGGTGGGTTAAGAGAACTTTTCAACGTCTTGTCATGGAACAAAGGACACTTGGTTCCATGTTTTGACTTGAATAAAATTGACTCAAGAATTCAACTTGATTTTTCTAATACAGACAAGTGGAAAAATCTGGCAGAAAGTCTTTCTGATAGATGTCGATGTTTTTTAAAATAATAAGAGATGAACTTGACTTTCAGCAAACAAAGCGTACTTAACTTTTGCACCCTATTTTTTACATTCATTTGTGGACTCCAGTGGTCTGATACAAATGTTGTAAACCTATTTTTGATATGTGCTGTTCAAGCTTGTTATATTTATATAGCATTCTCTTTAAATGACGATTATAGTTTAGGTGTATATGATAGGAAATTATTGAAGATATATTTATGGTGGGCTGTCTTGTCAATAATCAGAGGTGCTCTGTTTTATACATTAGGAAATTATTGGATCTGGAAGAGCTGGATTTTTGGTACATTTGATGTATTGTTACCTTCTTTACTTTATATATACTCAAGACCTAAAGTCTTAGGAGGAATTATAAAAAGTTGGTTGAAGTATTCCTTATTGTTCTTCCTTTGCCTATTACCCTTTATTTCAAAAGGAGCATATCATTTTTATTTAGGTCCTTTATATATAGTCGCTTTCTTTTGGCCTGTATATACTAAAAAATGGCGTTTGATTATTTTGATGTTGATGTTGTTGATGCTAACTGCAGATATGTCAGCACGTAGTCAGGTTATTAAAACCGGTGTGGTTTTACTTGTATCTATGGGTTATTTATTGCGTCGCTATGTCCCTCTTTTATTATTGAAGTTTGCACATTGGGTATGTTATATTATTCCAATAATATTATTAGTATTGGGAATTACGGGAACTTTTAATATTTTTGAGGATTTAGCATCTAATGAAGGAAAATATGTCGAAAAAAAAATTGATAAAGATGGAAATAAAGTGGAGGATGACCTGTCAGCAGATACCAGAACTTTTATATTTGAAGAAATTATTAGCTCTGCTATTAATAATAATTATGTAATATGTGGACGTACTCCTGCTAGAGGTAATGATAGCGAATGGTTTGGTAGTTACAATGCCGAGGACTTAAAGACTGGTTTATATGAAAGACATTCCAATGAAACCGGTTTGCCTTCGTTGTTTACCTGGTTGGGTCTTATAGGCTTGATATTGATTTCTCTAATATATCTACGGAGTTCATATTTGGCTGTCTATTGTTCAAGCAACATATTTATGAAATATTTAGGCTGTTTTGTGGCATTTAGGTGGGCTTATGGATGGATAGAGGATATGTATAGTTTTTCTCCTATGATTTTATCTCTTTTTATGATTATGGGTATGTGTATGTCAAAAAAATTTAGGAGTATGAATAATGAAGAAATGAAAAACTGGCTTTTAAGTTTGGTTGATTATAGAAAAAAGAATTAGTTTTATGAAGAATCGTATTATATTGATTTTACCATACTTTGGTAAATTACCCAATTTCTTTCCTTTTTGGCTTCAGTCATGTGTAAATAATAAAAATATCGATTTCTTAATTATTACAGATAATGAGAATTTGGAAGTCTCTCCCAATAAAAATATTTTTAAGGTCACTATGACATTTGATGATTGTCGTGCTATAATCGAGGAGAAATTGAACCGGAGAGTATTGTTGGAAAGGCCTTATAAATTGTGTGATTATAAACCTTTATATGGTAAAATTTTCGAAGATTATATTGAGGGATATGAATTTTGGGGATTTTGTGATTGTGATATGATTTTTGGAGATATTTCAAAGTTTATAACAGATGAAATATTGAATAATTATCGATTCATAGGTGACTTAGGACATTTGCATATTCAAAAAGTTGATGATCCAAATTTTAGAAAAGTATTGGATTCTACATATAATAGGGAAGGTCTGAGCTTTTGGGATGCATTGGCTTTATCGAAAAATTGTACTTTAGATGAGTTACCCTATGGAGTACCTGCTACTTATAATAAATTGTTTTCACAATGGTATTATAGTTTTTTTACTCCTACCCACAGACTTTACGATTCTCTTTCCAATGAATATGATAATTTTATAGATACATATAATTTTTCTGAAGAATTAGGCCCGAAATATTTGAATTCTATGTATGCTTGCGATGAATGGAAGAACTCATTATGGAAAAGAGTCCCTTATTCAGAGCGTAAAAAGTTTGTTGCTTACAAATATCAGAATAAGAAACTATATCGTTGTTATGTTGATGAAACTTCTGGACAAGTAAAAATAGTGGAATTACTTTATGCTCATTTCTATAAACGTAAATTTCATATACAAACTAATAATACCCAGAAGTATATTATTACTCCCAACTTTATAAAGGAATTGCCTGAAACTATAGATGAAGCATATTTGAAGAACAAGAATAGTCTATTGGGGGGGGGTAATGTTGGTTCTGTTGGAGCGATATTACAATAAGATAAAGTATAAGTATCATCGTATATTGAGCAAATTACATAGTAAATAATGAGAGTACTTTGGATTTCAAACATTATTTTTCCTGAACTTTGCAATAAAATAGGCATTCCTGCACCTGTAGTAGGAGGTTGGATGCAAGCTTGTGCAAAGGCTTTGTTGGACAGAAATGGAAAACTGACATTGGGGGTTGTTTCCTTTTATAATGGAAATAACATACAAATTTTCCGTGATTCGGAAATACAATACTATTTGGTGCCGGAGCATACAACAATTTCTAAAGTTTATGACAAAAGAACGGAAGATTATTTAAAGCAAGTTTGTACTGATTTTCAACCTGATTTAGTTCATATACATGGGTCTGAATATGGTCACTCCCTTGCTATGGCTAAAGCTTGTAATAATATAAATATGATAGTATCTATTCAAGGCTTGGTATCTGTTTATAAAAATTATTACTATGGAGGATTAAGTGGCCGAGATATACTGAGTCATATTACTGTCAGGGATATTCTTAGACAAGATAGTTTATTTGATCAAAAGCGCAGAATGGCAAAACGCGGTGAGATGGAATTGGAATTACTGAAATCCGTAAACCATGTTATTGGGCGCACCTCGTGGGATAAATCTTGTGCTTGGGCGATAAATCCGAAAGCTCATTATCATTTCTGTAACGAAACTTTGAGAGATGGATTCTATCAACATGCATGGGAACTGAAATCTTGTGTAAGGCACAGGATCTTCCTCAGTCAAGGTCAATATCCGATAAAAGGTTTGCATCAAGTGGTAAAAGCTTTGCCACTTATACTGCGTGAGTATCCTGATACCGAGGTTTATGTAGCTGGTAACAATTTCTATTCAAACATCCCTTTATATAAAAAGAACGGATATGCCAATTACATCGAAAAGCTTATGGATAAAATGGGAGTGACTGAAAAGTTTCATTTTTTAGGTCAACTAAATGAGGAGAACATGATAGGACAATATTTAAAGGCTCATGTCTTTATATGTCCATCGGCTATAGAAAACAGTCCTAATTCTGTAGGTGAAGCCCAGTTGTTGGGGACCCCACTTGTTGCATCCTATGTGGGAGGATCTATGGATATGGTTGAAAATGATGTTTCTGGATTTTTGTTTCGTTTCGAAGAAGTTCCTTTATTGGCAGAGCGTGTATGTGAGTTGTTTGCTAATCAAGAATTGTGTATTAAACTTTCTGAGCAAGAAAGGATGGTCGCAGCAAAACGACACGACAAAAATGTTAATGCAGAGATGTTGATAAAGATATATAATGATATCGTTTCATGTTAATGAGTCTGTTTTATAAAGTTATTCGCAGAATATGTAATAACCTACAAAAGGTATATGCCAAACAGGTATGCCGTCTGATATTTATAGGTAATAATGTTGCTTACAAGTCCTTTCACACTAACGGCATTCCCTATGTTATGGTAGCTCGGGGTGGAACGTTTTCTATTGGCAAGAACTTTGCCATGAACAATGGCATTAAAGGAAATCCAATAGGTTGTTATGAAGGCTGCACATTCTTTGTGGACAGAGGTGCAGTATTGACTATTGGTGACAATGTAGGTATGTCGCAGGCGGCATTGATCTGTCATAAAAGCATTACTATAGGAAATAATGTGAAGATTGGCGGTGGGGTCTGTATTTATGATACTGACTTTCATTCTCTTGACCCGGTTATCCGTAGAAGTAGTGAGGATTTGAAGAATAGAGCAGAAAAGCCTGTTGTTATAGGCAATGATGTCTTTATCGGTGCCAAGTCTATCATTTTAAAGGGTGTGACCATCGGTGAGAATAGTGTGATAGGGGCTGGTTCTGTTGTCACGAAATCGGTTCCTGCCAATCAAATATGGGCAGGGAATCCTGCAAAGTTTATAAGAAATATTTGAATTTATGAAAACAATAGCAGTACTCCTTACGGTGTTTAACCGCAAGGACAAAACATTACAATGCCTGGAAAGGCTATATGACTTGTTGCCATTGGATGGCTATCAGGTGGATGTGTATCTTACTGACGACGGATGTACGGATGGTACGCCGGAGGCGGTGGCTGAACATTTTCCACAAGTAAATGTAATACATGCCAAGGGCGATTTGTTCTGGAATCGCGGTATGTGGACAGCATGGGACACTGCTGCGAAGGCCAAGGATTATGATTTCTATCTGTGGTTGAACGATGATACCTTTGTTTATGATAATATGTTGAAAGTGCTTATTGAGACGGCTCTTGAAACAAAAGAAAAGGCAATTGTCGTTGGCGCCACAGAATCAACAGACCATTCCAAAATAACTTATGGTGGTAGATTAAAAGATGGTAAGGTGCCAACCCCTAATGGTAGGTTGATAAAAGTAAACCACTTTAATGGAAACATCGTGTTAATACCTCAAGCTGTTTACCAGGCACTTGGCAATCTGGATCCATACTTTACTCATAGTAAGGGTGATTTCGATTATGGCTTGAGAGCCAAAAAGGTTGGTGTTGATATTTATCAAGCTGGCGAAGTCTTGGGTGAATGTGATGCACATCCGACTCTTGATAAGTGGTGTAATCCCAACGTGCCACTGGCTCAACGCTGGAAGATGCTTAATAGACCAAATGGTATGCCTCCAAAGGAGACTTTCCATTTGGAAAAAAGACATGTAGGTCTTGTTACGGCTTGTTTACATTATGTAACAATCTACGTGAGATGCTTGTGTCCGAAACTTTGGAATAATAGAAAATAAACACAATATCATTATGAATGATTTTAAAGATATAAAAGTAGCTGTAGCCGGAACAGGCTACGTAGGTCTGAGTATAGCAACCCTGTTATCTCAGCACCATCATGTAACAGCAGTAGATGTAATCCCAGAGAAGGTGGAGAAACTCAACAATAGGATTTCTCCAATCCAGGACGATTACATTGAAAAGTATTTGGCAGAGAAGCCATTGAACCTCGTGGCAACCCTTGATGGCAAGTCAGCCTATAAGGATGCAGACTTCGTAGTGATTGCAGCACCAACCAACTACGACCCAGTGAAGAACTACTTCGATACAACCCATGTAGAAGAAGTCATCGACCTGGTTCTAGAGGTAAACCCAGATGCCGTGATGGTCATCAAGAGTACCATCCCGGTAGGTTACACCCGCAACCTCTACTTGAAGTATGCCAAGAAGGGCGTAAAGAAGTTCAACCTCCTCTTCTCTCCAGAGTTCCTTCGTGAGAGCAAGGCACTCTATGATAACCTTTATCCAAGCCGCATCATCGTAGGCTATCCAAAGCTTATCGACCGTCCGGAGTTTGCCGAGGAAAACGAGGCAATCAAATCCGTGACAGATGTAGAGATGATGAAAGAAGCTGCCAGAACCTTCTCGCAACTACTTGTTGAAGGAGCTATAGGTTCGCAGGCTTCCGGTAACTCCTCACTCCACGATTCTCACTCCACACTTGAAAACAAGGGCATTCCTTGTTTGTTTATGGGCATGAAGGAAGCAGAGGCTGTGAAGCTCTTCGCCAATACCTATCTGGCACTCCGAGTAAGCTACTTCAATGAGTTGGATACGTACGCCGAGGTAAAGGGACTTGATACCGAGGCAATCATTGATGGTGTAGGTCTTGACCCACGAATCGGCACCCACTACAACAACCCGAGCTTCGGCTATGGTGGCTATTGTTTGCCAAAGGATACCAAGCAGCTCTTGGCAAACTATGCCGATGTGCCAGAAAACCTCATAGAGGCCATTGTAGAAAGCAACCGCACACGCAAGGATTATATTGCTGACGCAGTATTAAAGAAGGCCGGCTATTACAGCTATGCTGATGATAATAGCTATGATGCCAGCATGGAGCATAACTGCGTGATTGGTGTTTATCGCTTGACGATGAAGTCAAACAGTGACAACTTCCGCCAGTCTGCCATCCAGGGCATCATGAAGCGTATCAAGGCAAAGGGTGCAGAGGTAATCATCTATGAGCCGACACTTGAGGACGGAACAACTTTCTTCGGTAGTAAGGTGGTTAACAACATGGAAGCATTCAAATCACAGAGCCATGCCATCATCGCTAACCGCTATGATGCCTGCCTGGATGATGTAAAGGATAAGGTATATACACGAGATATCTTTAGAAGGGATTAGTCTACTTTGGAAATGTACTTAATCTATAAAGTGTGATATGGCTTATGCACCAATAGTGGTGTTTGGATTCAATCGTCCAGATGCTCTAAAGAATACGATAGCTTCGCTTCTGAATAATGAGGAGACGAAGTTCTCTGACCTTTTCGTCTTTGTTGATGGTCCACGAGAGGGAAAGATGGGAGAGAAAGAAAAGGTGAAAGAAGTTAGGGAGTATGTGAAATCAATTACAGGTTTCAGGTCTCTCCACTATACTTTTGCTGAAAATAATAAAGGTCTTGCCGATTCTATTATCGGAGGTGTAAGTGAAGTAATTAATCTATATGGAAGAGTGATAGTTTTGGAAGATGATTTAGTGTTAATGCCTAACTTCCTGAACTTCTTGAACCAAGGATTGGATTATTATGAGAATAATCAAAAGGTGATGTCTGTCTGCGGTCATAGTTGCAAGGTTAAAACTCCACCTGATTATCCATGTGATGCTTATTTTTTTACTCGCTCATCTTCTTGGGGTTGGGCGACATGGAAAGATAGATGGGATTTGGTGGATTGGGAACTTAATGATTGGGATTCTGTTGTTGCTAACCGTAAAGCGTTTATTAAGAGCCAAGGTTCTGATGTCTTTAAGATGCTCAGAGATTGTAAGCTAGGCAAGAACCATTCTTGGGCAATTCGTTTTTGTTATGCTCAATTTGTACAGAACAGATTGAGCGTCATTCCGAATAAGAGCTTTGTTGATAACGAAGGTTTTGGGGGTGATGGAACTAATTGCAAGCGATACAGTAGATTCAAGTTTGAATTAAATGAGACTAAAGAACATCTAATCTTTAATCTTCCAGCAGAAGTGAAACTTTATCCGTCGATATACAAGCAAGCATTGTGGTATCATTCAATTCCATTGAGAATATGGAGTAGAATAATGTATATAATAAAAAGATAATTTATGAAGATATTGAAATTACCCTTTGGATTTCTTAAGACGATTTATTTGAATTTTAAATTGCTTCCGCTTTTTGATGCAGTAAAGTTGCCTATTTTTGTAACTTATAATACGAAAATAAGGGTTATGGGGGGGCAAGCTATTGTAAAAGGAAAAATATCACCATTTATGATTCGCATAGGATTCCACGAATGTAGCGAGTGTAATCCTTCGGATAAAACAGTTTTGAGAATTGACGGAAAATTGATTTTTGAAGGCGATGCACATATAGGTAAAGGCTCGAAAATCATAGTATATAAGGATGCCATATTGGAATTAGGAGATAACTTTGCCATTTCTGCCTCTTCTACAATTAGTTGTAGAAAACATATCAAGTTTGGTAAGGATATGCAATTTTCCTGGGATTGCCTTGTGATGGATAGTGATACTCATATCATTATGGATGAACAAGGAAATCGCATTAATCCTGACAAGGAGATCGTTTTTGATGACAAAGTGTGGATAGGAAACGGATGCATGATTCTGAAAGGTGCGCATGTGCCGAATAATTGCGTGATTGGTGCTCGTAGTGTCGTGGCTGGTAGTAAGTTTGATGACCATACGATTATTGTAGGAAATCCTGCGAAGAGCGTGAAGAAGATAGGTGGTTTTAGAATATAATTATTAGCAAAAGGATAGTTGTTGATGCTTAATTTTTATGTTTAGAATTGTTTGAATACATAAAACAATAGAAATGAATGTAACTTTAATTATTGGAAATGGCTTTGACTTGAACATGGGCTTGCCTACAGCCTATTCTGATTTTTATAAATATTATCTACAAGTAGATTCTCCTAAATCAACAAATTTGATTAAGCAAGAGATTGGAGAAAAGCCTAGAAATTGGGCTGATTTAGAGAAAAGCCTGGGCGAAATATCCAAGAAGTATCTGCAAGAATCGGATGCTTATATTGAAGCATTTGAAAATGTTAGAGATGAGTTGGCCAAGTATTTGGGAGAAGTTGACAAGTTCGTAATCCCCAATCTGGATAATTTAGCAGAGCATTTACTTCAAGATATACTTGATGTTGACCGTTATTTGGATAATAAACCAAAACAAGAATATCAATATTTCTTGAGGGGTATTAATTCTCCGAATGATGTAGAGTTGACAGTGATAAATTTCAACTACACGTCAACAGTAGAAAAAATGATGGCTTTAAGGAATGAACGAGTTATGCCTCCGAAAAAGTTAACTTTCCATGAAGTCATTCATGTTCATCAAGATTTGAATACGGGAATTCTTATGGGGGTGAATGATGTGTCACAAATAGCAAATGATGGTTATGGAAATGATTTTGATATTCGTTCAATGATGGTCAAACCTTTTATCAATGAAATGTTTGCTGCAGAAAATGATATAAAAGCATTCAGAAAACTTGAAAACAGCGATGTCATTATCATATTTGGAACATCATTCGGAGAAACAGACGAGATTTGGTGGGATAAATTGAGGAATACTACTTATAACAAGAATACTTGTATTATATATTCTCCTTATGAAAATGAAAGTTGCATGCCATTACATGAAACCAATATAATTAGAAAGATTCATCATTATAAGAATTCTCTTGCAAAACGTTTGTCTGGTGGTAATCTTGTAACTGCTCAAGACTTGTATAATAGAATATTTCCTATTCGAAATAATCATTTGTTTGAGTTTGGAATTTCTAAACAGCAGAATAATAAGGTGAGAACTGAAATAATAGAAAGATTAGTAAAAGGGAATTCTCTTAAAAAAATATGAAACCAAAGATATTATTTATCATGCACATGCCGCCGCCTGTGCATGGTGCCGCTATGGTGGGGCAGTATATCCACGATAGTGAGATAATAAATGAGAAGTATGATTGCCATTACGTCAATCTGACTACTGCGAAGAATTTGCAGGATATTGGTAAGGTGGGGGTGAGGAAACTCTTTGACTTCTTTAAGCTGCTGAAGATAATGAGAAGGGCGGTGAAGAATGTTAAACCACAATTGGTTTATGTGACTCCGAACGCATGTGGCGGTGCCTTCTATAAGGACTTTGTTGTGGTTGAGATGCTGAAACGCTTGGGATGTAAAGTGGTGGTGCATTACCATAATAAGGGTGTGGCTACCCGTCAAGACAGACGATTGGACAACGCTTTGTATAGGCGGTTCTTCAAGGGAATCAAGGTGATTCTCTTGTCTGAATGTTTATATAGTGATGTCGAGAAGTATGTAAAGAGAGAAGATGTGTTTGTTTGTCCTAACGGAATACCGGAAGAATGAAAAGAAATAAGATGAATGTGCTCTTTCTTAGCAATATGATTGCTGAAAAGGGGGTGTGGACTATAGTGGAAGCAGCAAAGATTCTGCATGAAAAGGGGCTTCCTGTAGAATTTCATTTTGTTGGAAAATGGAGTGATATTACGGAAGAGATGTTTAAGCGGGCTTTGATTGAGTCTCATTTGGAAGATGTCTGTTTTGCCCATGGTGGCAAGTATGGCAAGGAGAAGGATGAGTTCTGGGCAGCTGCTGACGTCTTTGTTTTCCCGACCTATTATCACAATGAGTGTTTTCCTTTGGTATTATTGGAGGCGATGCAACATCACTTGCCTTGTATCTCGACAACAGAGGGTGGTATCCCTGGTATTATAGATGATAACGAGACAGGCTTCTTGATAGAGAAGCATGATTTCCATACTCTTGCTGATAAACTGGAATTTTTCATTGGGCATCCGGAGGAATTCGAGCGTATGGGGGAAAACGGCTATCGCAAGTTTAATGATAAGTTCACCCTCAGAAAGTTTGAGGAGACAATGGTTGATATTTTGAATGATTGTCTTAAAGGGTGAAAATCGAGGAATGCTCGTCAATGGAATTGTTTGTAGGGAAATTACTCTTTCATGATGCATTGTTGAATATCTTCCCATTCTTCCTTTTCCAGCATGAAATAGGGGATGGCTTTCCTGCTATCCTCTGCAAAATAGAAAAACAGATGTTTGATGCCTGGGGCATCTGAATATTCATAGGCTTCGATTTTCACAATGTTGATACCTTGCGACTGAAGGGTGGCAAGGAGTTGTTGACGTTGCTTTTTTGTAAGCTGCTTATACTTTGTATATATGGTATTTATGTCGCGGGTCATGACGTGTATTCTTATTTGTTGGGAATGACGGAATATGTTTTTATGACTGCGAAAATAATAAAATAATTTGATTTGTAGTTATGTTTAGATTAAGAACATTAACAATTTTGGGTAGTAAGGCGGAACTCGCCTCGCTGCCTGATGGCAAATTGCTCATCAATACAATCAATGCTCATTCTTTTAATACTGCCAAGAAAGACAAGCTGTTTGCGGAGGCTCTGACGAATGGGGATGTACTGATTCCTGACGGTGTGAGCATCGTGAAGGCATGCAAGTGGATTAAGGCTAAGTCGCAACCAAAGGAACGAGTTGCGGGGTGGGACTTGTTTGCTTTCGAGATGGAGCATCTCGAAGAGTGTGGAGTTAGAAGTGAGGAGTGTGGAGCTGGAAGTGAGTGTGGAGTTGACGGCTCGAAGCTCTGTGGGCGGCAGCTTACGGTGATGTTTATGGGCAGTTCGCAGAAGGTGCTTGATTTGATAGTGAAGCGTGCTGCTGTGGATTATCCTCACTTGAAGGTGGTGACGTATTCGCCTCCTTATAAGCCGGAATTCTCGGATGAGGATAACAAGGCGATCATCGATGCCATCAATGCCGCCAATCCCGATTTGCTGTGGATTGGCATGACTGCACCCAAGCAGGAGAAGTGGACTTACTCGCATTGGAAGGAGCTGGATATCCATTGTCATGTGGGTACTATCGGGGCGGTGTTTGATTTCTTCGCCGGTACTGTGGAGCGTGCGCCGATGTGGTGGCAGGAGCATGGACTGGAATGGTTATATCGCTTGCTGAAGGAGCCGAAGCGCATGTGGAGAAGATATATCATTGGAAACGCACTGTTCCTCTGGAACATGACGAGGGAGTGATGGCTGATATCTATTTCCGTTTTCTACAGTTCTCCTTGGGACTTTATGACGGCAGGGAATTCTTGTCGGGTGAGACTCTGGCGGACTTTGACTGGAACGACTTTTATCGTTTTGCAAAGAAACAGACTTTGACAGGTGTCTTTTTCGAGGGAATCCGGCGATTGCCGAAGAAATATGCTCCGGGTCAGGACTTGCTGATGGCTTGGTTCGGGCAGAGCCAAAGGATTTATCAAAGGAATCTTCTCTTGAACGAAGCTGCTGCACACATATATAAGGATATAGGAGCAAAGGGATTCCGGTGTTGCATATTGAAAGGCCAAGGCAATGCGCTGTTGTATCCTAATCATTTCTCAAGGACTCCCGGGGATATAGATATATGGGTGAATGCGGAACGGGATGACATCCGCAGGCTTGCGCAGCAGCTTGCGAACGGCAAGGGGGACGTCGGGAAAGAAAGTATTAACCATATTGAGCTTATGATAAATGGCATTGCCGTGGAACTTCACCCGACTCCTGCCATTCTGAATAATCCTCTATATAATCATCGGTTGCAGAAATGGCTCAAGCGGAATGTTGACTTGCAGTGTGGTAATGTTGTAGAGCTTCCTGATGATGCCGGGGAAATCGCCGTGCCGACACAGGCTTTCAATGTTGTTTACCAATTGCTCCATTTGTATCATCATTATTTCTATGAAGGAGTCGGATTGAGACAGATTGTAGATTACTACTATGTTGTGATTAATGATGAGGCTTTAATGATCAGGGATACCTTGCAGCGAGAACTGAAGCATCTCGGATTGTGGAAGTTTGCAGGAGCCGTGATGTATGTACTGCATGAGGTTTTGGAACTGCCGGAGGAGAGGATGATTGCTCCGATGGATGAGAGGAGGGGAAAGTTGTTGTTGGCGGAAATATTGAGTGGCGGCAACTTCGGACAATATGATGAGCGGTATGGTTTCGGGCGTAGTCTTTTCGGACATAACATGCAGAGACTGTGTCGGGATATACGTTTTGTGAGGTTTTATCCTGCCGAGGCTCTGAGTGAGCCTGTCTTCAGGGCATGGCACTTCTTATGGCGAATGAAGAACAAGGAATAATAGATATACGGAATCTCCTCTTTTCAAGTCTATAGCCGTTAGTTTCCGTGGCATTAAAAAATCCGCAATCAGGATATGGAAGACATATTCTGGTTGCGGATTTTACGTTTTGCTTGCTGATTTAGGGTGCCCGGTTCTGTGTTCCTGTTTTTGTTAATCTCTCGTTGCTGCTACTTTGTGAGGCTTTTATAGTGAGTATATATGTCATGTGTGTGATGTTTGATTTGGCGACAAAGTTGGTGAAAAAGAAAGGAAAAGGTATTGGCTGCGTGATGTTTATGTCCTCTTTGCGTTAAAATAATGCAGGAATTTTGGCGATGTGAGGGGAAAAATGTATTTTTGTGTTTGAATTCTTTTTTTAAACGTTTAAAAGGCGAAAATTATGAGAAGGATAGAAGAACGATATATCAGCTTGCTGACCGATTTCGGTTTCAAGCGCATCTTTGGAACAAAGCCCAACAAGGATTTGCTCGTCAACTTTCTGAACTCGCTGTTTGAAGGTTTTCAGGTCATCAAGGACGTGAAATACCTTAACAGTGAGCATGTAGGTGATGTCTTTGCAGAACGCAAGGCCATCTTCGATGTGTATTGCGAGAATGAGAA
>ULRN01004263.1_pt1 | contig 14329 bp, 14 predicted proteins | sample 1955461 | NCBI WGS metagenome assembly ULRN01 (sample SAMEA4835683, study PRJEB28245) | human gut metagenome | biome: gut microbiome; material: fecal sample | place: Denmark | collected 2008 | reverse complement strand
ATCATGGCATTCATCCGTTCCTGGAGCGATCTGCTGTGGCCTACACTGGTTACCAGGGACGGTACTTACAGAACACTGCCGCTGGCTTTAAAATCATTGTTTTCCGACACTTATACTGATTGGGGACAGGTTTTCGCATTCTCTACATTAATGGTTATTCCTACGATGATATTATTCCTGGTATTTCAGAAGCAGTTTGTGGCATCTGTGACATCCAGCGGAATTAAGGGGTGATAAAGTGGAAATCAGATATCTCGGAACAGGCGGAGCAGAAGGATTCCCCAGTATTTTCTGCCAGTGTGAAGCATGTCGTAAGGTAAGAACGTTGTTGGGAAAAAATGTAAAGACACGTAGCTGTACTCTGATAGATCAGGTGATGATCGACCTGTCGCCGGATATTTTTTCCCAATGTATTAACAGCCATGTGGATTTATCGGAGGTAAATCACCTAGTATTTACCCATTCTCATTCCGATCACCTGAATACCACGGAAATATGCTTCCGACTGCGGGAAATGGCATCCGTTATTCAAAAAAAAGATAAAAAAGTAATGGAAATTTATGGAAATGATGCGGTTCGGGATGGTATTATGGAGATAATAGCTAAGGATCCACATGTAGATCTGACAAGGATGAGATTTCACCGGATTCAAAAGTTTGAACCATTCCGTATAGGTCATTTAAAGTTTACACCTTTAAAGGCATATCACAAGCTGGATGAGGAAGCTCTGATCTTTGTGATCGAGGATGGAAGATCGACCTTATTGTATGCAAATGATACGGGGGCTTTGCCGGAGGAAACACTGGATTTTATAGAACAACAGAACATAAAATTTGACGTCGTCAGTATGGATACCAGCAGAGGTATACTGGATGGTGACACGCATATGGGAATTCGGGAAAATGTAGAGCTGCGGGAGAAACTCCGCAGAATGCATGCAGTGACACCGGATACGGAATATTATCTGAATCATTATTCTCATATGTGCGGTATGATTCCGCAGGAATATGAAAGACTGGTAGGTCAGGAGGGGTTCCTTTTGACTTACGACGGACTTTCCGTTACTGTCTGATGCAAAAAAGTAAGATAAGGGGAAGGGAATATGCCAACAATCAAAGATGTAGCTGCAGAAGCAGGAGTGACCTCCACAACAGTATCCAGAGTATTGAATAATCGTGGATACATCAGTGAAGAGACGAGAGAAAAAGTATATTCTGCCATGGAAAAGCTGAACTATATGCCAAACGAAATGGCGAGAAATTTATCCCGGCAGAAGAGTGATTATATCGGGGTGATTCTCCCATCCGTAGAGCATCCTTATTTCAGTAAGGTCCTTCACTGGCTGGAGCATTATGTGACAAAACACAACTACAAGATAATGGTCTGTATTTCCGAGAACAGCAGGGAAAAAGAATTACAGTATATTGATCTGCTCTATTCTCACAGAGTTCTGGGAATTGTTGTGTGCAGCCATATCGGAGAGACGATGGAACATCTGGATTCTAACTGTCCGCTGATCTCTTTTGAGAGAGAAATTGCGGAAAACATTCCGGCAGTTCTTTGCGATAACTATCAGGGTGGTATTCTGGCGGCTAACCGGCTGTATGATGCCGGATGCAGAAATATTGCGATTTTTAACCCGCCTACCAAGGAAAATATCCCTGCATATAGCAGAGAAAAGGCATTTATGAAGTGCTGCGAGGATAAAAAAATCAGTGGACGTGTGGTTTATACAGACAGGTTGGCTCCCTTATCAGAAGAATTCGGCAACAATATTTTGGAATTATTGAAAAAAAATTCGGATCTGGATGGAATTTTTGCAACAAGTGATGTAATGGCTGCAAATATTATCCGTGCATGCAAAAAAATGGGAAAACGTGTTCCGGAGGATATCTCTATTGTGGGATTCGATGATACCTGGATTTCCACACTGACGTATCCTTCCATTACGACCATTCATCAGCCGGTGCAGGAAATGTGTGAATATGCCATAGAAGCGATTGTGAAAAAAGTAAAGAGTGAAAAGGTTCCATCTCAGGTTGTATTTCCGGTAGAACTGATCGACCGGGAGTCCACAAAGTAAAATAATGACGATAAAGGAACAGATATGATAGAAAAAGGAACCATAATGGAAAGTGAAGCAGAACCGTCATCAAAGGAGCTACTGAAAATATATGATACTACGTTGGCAGAAAAACTGATGCAAAAGCTGCTCCCCATGATTGAAAACTGTGCGAAGCAGACACGTTCCGAAAAAGTAGTCGTTGCAGTAAGCGGAGGCTCCGGATCCGGAAAAACAGTGACGGCATTGTTGCTTTCCTGCTTCCTGAAGGAAAAAGGGATAGAAAACTACATTCTGTCCGGAGATGCTTATCCGCATAGAATTCCAAAGTACAATGATGCGGAGCGGTTACAGATTTTCAGAGAAAATGCAATTGTGGGAATGCTGAAAGAGCAGACTTATACAGAAGAACGATGTACAATCATTCAGGAATTTCAAAAAGCCGGGAATGATGCGGATGAAAAACATGTCGGAAAATATTCATGGTATGAGTCCTATCTCAGAAACGGCAGAAAGGCTCTGGAAAATTATCTTGGCACGGAAAAGGAAATTAATTTTGAGGAAGTAAACAGACTGGTTCATGCGTTTAAAGCCGGCGGAGAGAAGCTATGGGTCAGACATATGGGACGCGAAGAGACAGAACTGTGGTATGAAGAGAAGGATTTCACCGGAATAAAAGTGCTGTTGGTGGAGTGGACACACAGCAACAGTGAATACTACAGCGGTGTGGATATCCCTATCTACCTTGACAGTACCCCCCAGGAGACATTGCAGAGCCGTCTGGAAAGAAACCGTGATCAATGGATAGACAACCCATTTACGATGATGGTACTGGATATTGAGCAGAAAATGCTGAAAAAGCAGGCTGAGAAAGCAAAACTTATTGTTACCCGGGACGGAACGGTGTTAGACCGGAAGGAATATGCGCAATTTGTTCCGAAGCTTCAGAAATAAAAAGGAAAGATGTTATGAACATAGGACCGATGTTGAATCTCTACCCGGATAGTCTGGGCGGAACCCTGGATGATGTTGTAGATTTTTTGAAAACGGAAGAGGCAGAGGGAGCATTTTCTTCCTGCTATATTCTGCCCAGTCTGTACCATACGGATCTGGACAGAGGTTTTTCCGTGATTGATTATTCTCTGAACAAGATGTATGCTTCCGGCGAGACATTGGAAGCAATAAAAAAGCTTGGGATTGAATTGAAGCTGGATTTTATTCTGAATCATGCTTCGGTGTTGTCGAAGCAATTCCAGGATATCATTGCAAAAGGGGAAGAATCGGAGTACAAGGATTTCTTCATTAATTGGAATGAATTCTGGAAGGACTGCGGAGAAATGGCGGAGCAGGGATATATCCTTCCGGAAGAAAAGTATCTGAAAAAGATGTTTTTCCGGAAACCGGGACTCCCCATTCTTATGGTGCGTTTCCCGGATGGGAGAGAGATCCCTTACTGGAATACTTTTTATCAGGAAGTGAACTATCCCAAAGTCAGTGCTCAGGAACTTATGAAAGCTGCCGATCTGCAATACATGCAGGCAGAGATCATTGCACAGGAACTGTCCATGGGCTGTCCGGAAGGGAAAAAGCCGGCGGATATTTTGCAGGAAATCGTTCTGGAGCGAAAAGCAGGAAGGCTGACAAAAGAACAGATTACAACGATCTGGAATTACATGGAGCAGCACCGGTATTATCTTGGTCAGATGGATCTGAATATCCAGTCGCCAAAGGTGTGGGAGTACTACCGTGAAGTATTAAAGACACTGGCAGGGTATGGTGCCAAAATTGTGAGACTGGATGCATTTGCCTATGCACCGAAGAAACCGGGAGAACGGAATTTTTTGAATCAGCCGGACACCTGGGAGCTGCTGGACAAAATAAAACAGATTGCGGAACCGTACGGTATGGAACTTCTGCCGGAGATCCATGAAAGCTATAGTGAAAAAATATATGAGAAGATAGCAGAGCAGGGATATGTCACCTATGACTTCTTTCTGCCGGGACTCATTATAGATGCCCTGGAATCGGGAAACGGAGAACATCTGGCCGGATGGGCACAGGAGCTGATCGATAAAAATATCAGAACCGTGAATATGCTTGGCTGTCACGATGGGATTCCACTGTTGGATCTCAAAGGAATTCTGGCGGAGGACCGGATTCAGAAACTGATCGACATTATTGTCTCCCGTGGGGGATATGTGAAGGATCTTCACGGTCAGAAAAACATTTACTATCAGGTGAATGCAACCTACTTCAGTGCATTGGGCGAAGATGAGAGAAAGATGCTCCTTGCGAGAGCCTTGCAGATATTTATGCCGGGCAAACCGCAGATCTGGTATCTGGATCTGTTCGCCGGAAAGAACGACTACGAAGCGGTGAAGATGGCAGGTCCCGGAGGACATAAGGAGATCAATCGGACAAATCTGACGACAGCACAGGCATGCAGCGGTTTGAGTAAGCCGATTGTAAAGCAGCAACTGGAGTTGTTGCGATTCCGAAATTCCTGCCCGGCGTTCTCGGAAGAAAGCCGGATCAAAGTAAGCAGTGAAGGATCCAGAATCTGCTTTGTATGGGAACATCAGGGCTGTACTGCACAGCTGAAGGCAGATCTGCAGGATTGTTCCTATGTGATTGAATTCTGCGATCAGGATAGAAAGAGAACACTCATCACAGAGGGATAAAATATCACGGCCGGAGACCGCCGGCTTGAATACAAAAGATAAGAAGAGACTGAGAATGTTGATTTTTTCGGCATTTGTCAGTCTCTTTTGCTGGAAAGAAGGTTTGCATTATGATATATTGAGGAAAAGGGATGTTTTTCATCTGAAGGGGCAGTATTATGAGTGAAGTATTTGAGATCGTAAAGACAGGAATAGATTTTTTTTGCAGCCACCTGGTATTTTTTAATATGTTATTTGCCATCGCGATCGTGTTTTTCCAGCGACGGGATCCGAAGAGCGTGTGGGCATGGCTGCTTTTGTTGTATTTTATACCGGTACTGGGATTCGTGTTCTATCTGTTACTGGGGCAGGATATGCACAAGCGGAAAATGTTCCGGATCAAAGAGGTGGAGGATCACATCAGCAAAGATATAAGACAGCAGGAGTACCGGCTGAGATCCCGGGATGTCCAGGAAATGGATGACAGTATCCGGGGGTATGAGGATCTGGTCATGTATAATCTGGAGGCCGGAGAAGCCATGCTGACGAAGGACAACGATGTGGATATCTTCATCGACGGCAATGAGAAGTTCCGGGCGCTGATGGAAGATCTGCGGAATGCGGAGCATTTTATCCATATCCAATACTACATTATTAAAAACGACGTATTATTCAATCAGATCAAGGATATTCTGATCGAGAAGGCGGCACAGGGTGTGGAGGTCCGGGTGCTGTTCGATGCCATGGGCTGTCGGTCTGTGCGGCACAGCTACTGGAAATGGCTGAACGAAAAGGGCGTGCAGACCGCGGAATTTTTCCCGGCGATCCTGCGGAGGCTTCAGCTTCGTATCAATTACCGCAACCACAGGAAAATTGTGGTCATTGACAATAAAGTGGCTTACGTGGGCGGATTTAATGTCGGAAAGGAATATATTGATCTGGATGAAAAGTTCGGACACTGGAGAGATACCCACCTGCGGATTTGCGGCAGTGCGGTACTGGGACTCCAGGTGCGATTTATTTTAGACTGGAATTATGCGGCAGGAGAGAACCTGTTTTTGCGCCCGGAACTGTTCCGGGGGATCAAAGCCGGTACGAGGGATTTCTGTGATATGCAGATCATCAGCAGTGGACCGGATAAGACGACCCAGCAGATCCATGACAATTATCTGCGCCTGATCAATAAGGCACAAAAAAGCATCTATATCCAGACACCGTATTTTATCCCGGATGAGGCGATCCTGAATGCGCTGATGATCGCAGTGAAATCCGGAATTGAAGTAAATATCATGATCCCGTGTATGCCGGATCACCCGTTTGTGTACTGGGCGACCTATTCCTATATCGGCGATATGGTCATGGCGGGAGCGAACTGCTATACTTACAATAACGGTTTTCTCCACAGCAAGGGCATGATCGTGGATGGAAAGGTGCTCTGCTATGGGACGGCGAACATGGATATCCGCAGCTTTGCGTTGAATTTTGAAGTAAATGCAGTGATCTACGATGAGAAAAAAGCACAGGAAATGGTGGATATCTTTCAAAAAGACCTGGAAGTCTGCCGCCAGATCACCCGGGATTATTATGTGGCCAGAAGGTTGAAAATCCGTATCAAAGAGCAGATCTGCCGGTTATTGTCACCCTTGTTATAGTCCGGAGGATGTGCTATAATGGGCGGTGCTATGATGCATTTATGCACAAATGGCAGTAACAGAAAGGTATAGGAAGTAACACAATGAAGAAAAAGACATTAGGACTTCTGGCAGCAATTTTAAGTGTATGTATGCTGGCAGGCTGCGGAGCAAAGGATACAGGAGATGGCACTGGTGCAGCGACCGACGCCGGAACGGAAAGCACCGCATTGAAGGATATGGATGTGGACAAATATGTGACCTTGGGCGAGTACAAGGGACTGGCAGTATCCGTAGACACTGTGGAAGTAGATGAGGATGAGTGGGACACTCTGGTCAATAATGTATATTATGGAAATATTACCGCGGAGAACGGCGGTATCATGGATCGTGCTGTGGAGACCGGAGACACCGTAAACATTGATTACGAAGGCAAAAAGGATGATGTGGCATTTGACGGCGGTACCGCACAGGGATACGATTTGACCATCGGTTCCGGAAGCTTTATTGCCGGATTCGAAGATGGACTGATCGGCGTGATGCCCGGCGAGACAGTGGATCTGGATCTTACATTCCCGGAGAACTATGGAAATTCCGATCTGGCAGGACAGGCTGTGGTATTTACGGTGACGGTAAATTATATTCAGCCCGCACAGGATGGGGAATTCAGTGATGAAGTCATCAGCAATTTCGGTATCGATGGTGTGACGAACGAGGAAGAACTCCGTCAGTACGCTTATGATTATCTGAATGAGAATGCACAGCAGAATTATGAGACCAATGTACAGCAGGCAGTGATGGATGCGTTTATGGCAAACAACACTTTTACCTCCGTACCGGAAGCACTGGTACAGAAATATTCCGATGCCGCAGAGAGCAGCATCACCTCCATGGCGTCTGCTTACGGCGTGGACGCAGACACATTTACCCAGTATTATTATGGACAGGATCTGGCAACCTTCCTGTCTACCTATGCTGAGCAGAGCGCAAAGCAGGATATTGCCCTGCAGGCAGTGGCGAACAAAGAGAATCTGAACATCAGTGACGAAGAACTGGATCAGATGCTTCAGGACCGCGCAACAGCAGCCGGTTATGACACCACCTCGGAGTATATCGGAGAGACCTCCAAGGAAGACTACAGAGAGTATTTCCTCTACGACAAGGTGTTGGATTATCTGGTAGAAAATGCACAGATCACCAATAACTAAATTTTATTGATACGAACAGTATGCGACCGGCGAATAGGATGCGGGCCGGTTCAGATAGAGCACGTCGCAGCGTGCGGATAGGAAAGATTATGGAATTAACAGACATCAGAGAACTTCATCGGGAAAAAGACGTCTATATCGGCAAGGAGATCACCGTAGGCGGCTGGGTAAGGAACAATCGTGACTCCAAGAACTTCGGCTTCCTGGTGATCAACGACGGAACTTTTTTTGAGCCGTTACAGGTAGTATACGGCGACGGACTGGAAAATTTCCAGGAGATCTGCAAGATCAATGTCGGTGCAGCTGTTGTGATCCGCGGTACCATCGTGGCTACCCCCGAGGCAAAACAGGCATTTGAGATGCAGGCAGCAGAAGTGATCGTGGAAGGACCTTCTACTGCAGATTATCCTTTACAGAAAAAGAGACACTCCTTCGAGTATCTGCGTACCATTTCTCACTTAAGAGCACGTACCAATACTTTCCAGGCAGTGTTCCGTGTCAGATCCCTGATCGCTTATGCGATCCATACCTTCTTCATGGAGAGAGGCTTTGTCTATGTGCATACCCCTCTGATCACCAGCAGTGACTGTGAGGGTGCCGGTGAGATGTTCCAGGTAACGACTCTGGACATGAACAATGTGCCAAAGACCGAGGACGGAAAAGTAGATTACACACAGGATTTCTTCGGCAAACCGGTAAACCTTACCGTAAGCGGACAGCTGGATGTAGAGACTTATGCTTTTGCATTTAAGAACGTATATACTTTCGGTCCCACCTTCCGTGCGGAGAATTCCAACACCACCCGTCATGCGGCTGAGTTCTGGATGATCGAGCCGGAGATCTGTTTTGCGGATCTGAAGGATGATATGATCCTGGCAGAGAGCATGTTAAAGTATGTCATTCGTTACGTATTGGAAAATGCTCCCGAAGAGATGGCATTTTTCAACCAGTTTGTAGATAAGGGACTGATCGAGAGATTACAGCATGTGGTAAATTCTGATTTCGGTCATGTAACCTACACTGAGGCGATCAAGATCCTGGAGAAGCACAACGATGAATTCGATTACAAGGTATTCTGGGGATGTGATCTGCAGACCGAGCATGAGAGATACCTGACGGAGAAAGAATTCAAGAGACCGGTATTCGTAACCGATTATCCGAAGGAGATCAAGGCGTTCTATATGAAGTTGAACGAAGACGGCAAGACCGTAGCAGCTATGGACTGCCTCGTCCCCGGTATCGGCGAGATCATCGGCGGCAGCCAACGTGAGGACAATCTGGAGATCCTGGAGAAGCGTATGGAAGAGCTGGGACTGAACAAGGAAGATTATCAGTTCTATCTGGATCTGCGCCGTTACGGCTCTGCACGTCATGCAGGCTTTGGACTGGGCTTCGAGCGTTGCGTAATGTATATCACCGGAATGGGCAACATCAGAGATGTTATTCCCTTCCCTCGTACTGTAAATAATTGTGATTTGTAATATATCCGGAGTAACGTATCATTTTGAAAGATATGCGTTGGATGCTTGCATACATAAGCATATCTGACAAAATGTATGTTACGAAGTAATCACATGAGCAAAAGGTAAGCATCGCAGATGCGATTTTGCGAATGGGGTACTCCGGATATAGGGAAAATGGAGTATTTAGATATTTATGAAAGAAACAACCGCCGGCAGAAAAGTGAATAACGTGAAGAGAAGACTTGTGAGTGCTCTTCTTCTGGCAGCGGTAACGCTGACTGCCACCGGCTCCGTCTGGGAATCCCCTGCGGAGACGGTACAGGCGGCACCTTCCATGAGTGAACTGCAGAACAACATCAACAATCATCAGAACCAGCTGAATAACATCAACAGCCAGATCAATTCCTTGCAGGATGAGCAGGATCTGGTGCAGGAGAAGATCGATGACCTGAATGCGGAGATCATCAACACCATGACCAGTATCGGTATGAAGGAGGATGAGATTGCCGCAAAGGAGACGGAGCTTTCCGACAAGCAGGTACAGATCGATCAGACCCAGGAAGAGTACAATATTGCCAAGGCACAGGAAGAGAAACAACATGACGATATGATCACACGCATGCGCATGATGTATGAAAATGATTCTTCCGAAAATTATGTAAACCTGTTATTTCAGGGCGGCGGCTTAAGCGGAATGCTGAACCGCATGGATTTCGTGGAGAGTGTCTACGAATACGACCGTCAGAAGCTTCAGGAGTACGAAGAGACTAAGGAGCAGGTGTTGGCACTGTGGAATCAGTTAGAGGAAGAGAAGACTCAATTGCAGACTGATAAGGACCAGCTGGAGGCGGATAAGGCAGATCTGGAAAGCCAGAAGTCAGAGTTGGATGTCATGCTGGCGAAGAAGAAGCAGGAATCTGCCAATTACGATGCGGAGATCAAAAAGGCAAGGCAGGAGGCTTCCGTGGCCAAGGCACTGCTGCAGCAGGAACAGAAACAGTTAAAACAGCTGCAGGCACAGGCACAGCGCGGCAACACCGCAGCAGCCACCGGAAGCTATACGACCACGAATTATACTTCTGTGATCGAAAATGCATCCGGCAGCGATATGGGTAAGCGGCTGGCAAAATATGCCTGCCAGTACATAGGCAACCCTTATGTGGCGGGAGGCCCCAGCCTGACCAATGGTGCAGACTGCTCCGGATTTACCTTCCGGATATACAGTGACTTCGGCTACAGTATTCCCCGTACTTCCTATGAGCAGAGAAGCTGCGGTACCGGTGTGGATTATAGCAGTGCACAGCCGGGAGATCTGATCTGTTATGATGGACATGTGGCAATGTATATCGGCGGAGGATTGATCGTACATGCCAGCACCCAGCGTACCGGCATTAAGGTCAGCAATGCAAATTATCGTCCCATTCTTGCAGTGAGACGGGTTGTGTAGCAGACAGTCGGATATATTTGAATATTTGACATTAAAAAGCCTTGTTTTCATGGAAAGCAAGGCTTTTTTTCTATGTGCGCCTTGCGGCGCACGTTTCTGAGCCCACCCGTTAGTGAAAATAAACAAAAGATATCATTGGTAAAAACGCATATAGACAAAGCGGGAACGCTATGATAGTCTGTAGTTATTCAGAGCTATATGTTTTCATTTCAGAAAAATAAGCATTCTTAACAGACCATTCGGTCGGAATTTCCAATTTTTTGAACGATTCTTTTTATTTTTGTACGCAAATTCAGGAGAATTTGCAGAACAGACTAATTTTGAATATGGGGGTTAAATGACATACGAAGAATTTAAAAAAGCATTGTGCCGGAACGTGCAGAATATGGAGACGGCGCAGAATAAAACAATACGCCTTTTGGAGCGGCAAATGATTTGCTCGGATCCCATGGCAGTGCATATCATGAGTGTTATGAATCGCCATATGTATGGAAGAGAGAATATTCTCATCCGGGAAGATATGTTATGTGCCATGTGGAGTTTAAAAAGGGAAGAGCAGATACAGTACTGGCCGGTACGACCGTTATACGAAAGATACAGACAGGAAGGGTGGCAAAGTATTCTGCCGGAGATCTCAGCAGGTCTTGAAGAATCAGATAAGAAAAAAGATGTGTCGTTTACAGAGGAAAGTCTGAGTTATGCTGTCTGCAGAGGTCATATGAGGATACAACCAGTAAATTTTGAAAGACACAGGCACACGCTTGAAAATGCAATCCATCGTAAGATTGGAGATATTGCACTGGTACTTCAGCTGATTATCTGCGAAGGGAACCCAGACAATCTGACAATGCAATTATCCCGCAACAGGATAATGACGTGGGAACGGACAGAGGATCAACTGATCATGGAAGCTTTTATGAATAGTAGCCGTAAAATGCCGCCGAGACTGTACCTGGGTAGTGACAGACGCCCCGAGTTCCCTTATTATGAGGGTGTGTTCCTCCCAGATGAGAAGGGGCGGCCGACAAAGATTGCTCCATGGAATCCTATGGAGGGAAGGACTGGATACCTCCTGACCACAACAGGACGGATCAACGGAGCAGCAGCTTTTTTTTATCCTGGGGTTAAAGATATTCTTGCGGAAAAAATGCGTGGCGATTATTATGTAGTATTCCCAAGTCTGCATGAGGCAATGATTCATCCGGTAGCCTGCGTCAATGCAGAGGAAATCAGAACATCTGTGCAACACATCAATGCCATTTATGGAGAAGAGGAGATGTTGTCGGACAGAGTATTCTGCTATCGCAGGAACCGGAGACTGCTGCAGCTGCTGTAAAATTGACCTGTGATAGAAAATAAAAATTCCATGCTATCAACTAAAAACTGCCCGGATATTTCTGAGAACGAAGTATCCGGGCAGTTTTGGCTATAAAGATTTATTATATACTGGGATTTTCCATTAAAAATTGCATGAACTTGCCTTCATCTTCCCTGTCAGAACAGAACAATTCAAGCTCATCCCCATGCTGTCCGAGCAATGCAGCAATGGCAATGTACTGGGAAAGCTTACTCTTTAGATTAAAAATATCACCGTCTAAGGATCTTAAAGTTACGTCCCCCTTACAACTGTCGACAATAGAAAGAAACTCATTTACCTGTTCGATTTTTGTTAATTTCATGAAATGTTCCTCCTTTTCTTATACAGTCATTTGACCGACAAGCGTACTATTTTGCTAATATTATACGTATTTCAAACAGAGAATGCAAGAGATTCTTTGGCATGCGTGTCAGCCAGGCAGGAGCGTAAAATTCGCGAAAAAAACATTCCCTTAAAGGGAAGAAAGGAAATATATCCGGTTCTTCCAAATAAAGCCTTTGACTGCACATTACGTGCAGCTTTAGGCTAGAAAGGGAAGGTAAAAAATGGCATGACATTACGGGAAATCTGTGAACCCCTTGGGGTATCCAGAAGGGCACTGCAAGGGTACGAAAAGGCAGGACTTGTAATATCGTCAGGTCGAAATAAGTATGGACATTTACTGTATGACAAGGATGCTGAAATGAGAATTGCACAAATCAAATTTTATCAGCAATTGGGATTTTCAATCAAAGAAATTACAATGATTATTGATGCTCCTGATACTGAAATGAAAAAGGCATTGGAATACCGGGTGCAGAAACTAAAGGAAGAGAAGACGGAAATGGCTGAACTGATTGAAAGGGCAAATCAGATGATTGCCAGACTGTCGAAAGAAGCTATGAATAAAGATAACCTTACTATGGCTTTGATGTTGATTATGATAAGGGAGAAAACTATTATAAGGCTTATAATGAAGACGGCTATTACTTATCTCTGAGCTATGAAGGCAATAATATCATGCTGAAAATCCATTTCTCATCCGGTATAGCAGCAAGAAGCTGTTTATCTGTCAAGAACGATGAAAAAATAATTGTGAATAAGCGGATGATATGGGGATGCAAAAACTTCTGAAGTAGTGCCAATCCCTATCATAACCCCTCAGATACTTTCATACACTGTAAAAAAGTATCCTGAGGGGTTTTCCTTTGAAAGACTATATTGAAGAACGAGCTATTGGGATAGCCAACTATATCATCGACCACAATGCCACAGTGCGGCAGACAGCGAAAGCGTTCGGAATCTCGAAAAGCACAGTACATGTGGTAGTAACAATATAGAACGGTTTGGCGGGAAGGTTATCTGGACAGTAAAATAGGAGACTGTTACGGAAAGTGAAGAAAAACTTCCTAATGTGCTGGTGCGTTTGCCTCAAAAGCATTATTATTGAATTTTCAAGGAGCATAAAATTTGAGATATAAATAAAATAGGACATTCTGTCGGTGCAGGATGTCCTATTTTTGCCTATAAGCAATGGAAACCTTAATAATATGCAACAGCGCTGGCTGCTGCACCGCCAATGATGGCAACCACGATTGCGAAAATCACAACTAGGATCAGAAGGCAGAAATAAGATCTTGCAAAGTTGCGCAGGTTCACATTTTTCGTGCCACCGAAAGAAAACACAAGCAACAGAATGAAGCCTACGATAGGGATAGAGAACAGGATCTCGTATCCGAAGTATCCCCACATGCTGATGGGACGATATTCAGGAGGGAGATTGTTGTAATCATTTGCCATAATAAGTATCACCTTTCCTCATAAGTGTGTGACAGACATAAGCTGTCCGGTTATTATTTACAATTGCATTATATCACTGGTTTACGAAAAAAGATATTCTTTCGTGGAAAACGGAAGAGGAAGGTTGTTTGGGTAATTGAATCAGAGTGAAATATGGACACTCTCAGGCGAAAATCTAGGAGTTTTTCTTTGCAATATATATTTAGAAAACTAAAGGACGAATATTTACATAATATGCGTTATGTGAATTCTTTGATTGTCAGCCTGGCGCTATTTTGTCTTATGAAAAAGAGATTGATGAAAATTCTATATTATTTAAACTGAGAGAAGAACAGGAAATGAAATTGAAAGGTGGTCTATACCATCAGACGCAGATTAGAATGGCATACAATTCAAACCATATGGAAGGAAGCAGACTGACGGAAGACCAGACCAGAAGTATCTATGAAACAAGAACTATTGGTGTAAACGACGGATATGAAAAAATTGATGATATCATCGAAACAGTCAATCATTTTAGGTGCTTTGATTATATTTTGTCTATAGCAGATAAGGAATTATCTGAAGATATTATAAAGCATATACAGTTAGTATTAAAGAGTGGAACATTAGATAGTGAGAAGGAATGTGCGATTTGCAATTCCTGTTTATGAGAACGATGTGCTGGTCAGATATAATGTTTTTGGAGCAAGATTACTTAT
>ULRN01046755.1_pt1 | contig 14634 bp, 15 predicted proteins | sample 1955461 | NCBI WGS metagenome assembly ULRN01 (sample SAMEA4835683, study PRJEB28245) | human gut metagenome | biome: gut microbiome; material: fecal sample | place: Denmark | collected 2008 | reverse complement strand
GGACACCGGTGCCCAGTGGCGCCTTTACGCAAAGGCGCCACTGGGCATTGACCCGTTCCCTAAGGGGCTGTATTACGAGGATCTCGCTAGCGTCTATAAGATTATTCACAAGGTCGATTCCGTTGCCGTTGTCGATTGCCGTGAGTTGTATGCATATCGCATGAGAAGTAACAGCATTATCAGGCAAGAATATCGACACATTAAAGGCGAGTCCGCATTGATAATTGCCGATCAGCTCTACCACGATATTTGTAATTGGTATCCGGACCTAAGTAAAGCCGCCGCTTCGCGCTGCTTCTCAGTTTGCAGGATGGTGTTTGCGCAGATTCCAACTAAAAATAATCATTCGAGGCAAATTCAAGATGAGGATTTGTTGTGGTCGGTGCTGTCACTACATCGAAAGGCCGTTCTTAGAGATAGGGAAGCTAGGCCGCGTGAGCGCTTTGCGGCCTTTGTTTCTTATTTCGGAAAAAGCGCATTCAGCTTGTTCTGTTGCGTGGCCCGAGGTCTTGGATTGCTTCGCTAACGCTTAACCTCAGAGCTAATTGAAACTACTCAAGGGGCTGTTTCATAAAAATGATGACTGATTTCAAGGAAAGCCTGAAGCTAAATGCTGCTGATTCATGTTATTACGCAGCCTTTACTATGTACTGTTTTTTTCATTTAATGGAGCGTACGAATTATGTGTACATGTTTGGAGTCCCGATGGACACCATTGGCAAAATCGCCAATGCACTCATGCTCATCCTGCTCCTAGTACGGTTTTTCAGTATTCGATTTTCAACTGAAGCCCTAGTTTGTTCAGGCGTCGTTTTTCTTACAACGCTAATTACTTTAGGTGTTACTAAGTCGTGGATACCCCTTTCTGTCTGCTTATTTATTATTGCTGGGAACGATATTGATGTTCGCCGGTTGACGCAGATCGTCTTGGCTGTAACTGTTCTAGTTTTTTTAATCGTTGCGTTTGGTTTGATTTCTGGATCAATCGGTTCGATTGATTCAATCCGTCCCGGCGAAACGAGGGTGCGCCATTCGCTCGGCTTTAATCAGGTAAATGCTCTCGGTGCTGTTTTGGCTCGTATTTGTACGTGTGTTGTTTATCTACGTTGGAATAAAGAACCCTTTCTTTCGGCACTTTTAACTGTTGCTTCGGTTTCTTTCCTTGAGATGGTCGCCAACTCAAGGACTGCGGAGCTGTACCTTCTGGTGCTGATTTGTTTCCAATTTTATTGTTATATTAGACGGCATTCTTTTGCTAGGGCCAGTATGTCAAGGATGTGCCTTGGCCTTATTATCGGTTCCTTTCTATTAACGATAATTTTGCTTTTTGTCTTTTCTCCTTCTAATGGCATTCTGATGGCTTTTAGTGAGTCTCTTAGCAACCGTATTTATTCAATGTGGTATCTATTTGAGCAGTATTTGATACATCCTTTTGGTAATGGGTCAATGCTTCTTGGGGCTACGGTCTGGACAGGATCCTCTTATGCCATGCTCACGATTGATAATGCTTGGGCACTTTGGCTTATCAATTACGGGTTTGTTCCTACTTCATTTTTATTAATCGGTTTAATACTACTTTATGCAAGGGCGCCCGAGGAGTATTTCGATGATGGGTCCCTCATAGTCCTTGCTCTCTATGTTGCATTATTTGGATTCTGCGAGTCGACTGCTTTGGCTGTCGACTATAACCCGCTCCTAGTTTTAATCAGCTATTCCATATTTCGGAATAGAGACACACTTTCCGTTTCTTGAGAGGGATGCAATGAAAAAAGTTTCAATTATTACTCGTCATAACGTTCTCAACTACGGGTCTGTCCTCCAGGCTTATGCTACGCAAGAAGTTGTTAAAAACTTGGGGTACGATCCTGTTGTTGTTGACTATCGGAGATGCGCTGAGACCCTTGATTCTCTTGTGAAGCGTTATTCAGAAGGTAGGTCTCTGCCTCATCGCATCTATAGGAACACGGTTTGGCGTTTGCTGTACGGTGCAGGTGAGAAGCGTTTTAAGAGCATGAGAGAGCAGTATCTGACTCTTTCTCCGCATTGTGATGAAACAAGTATCGACGCCTTGCTGCCTAACACAGATATCTATTTGACTGGCAGCGATCAGGTCTGGAACGAACTTGGCGATGGCTCTTTAGATCCGATATTCTTTTGGGACGGGCTTTCTAAGGTCGAGGGAAAGAAGGTCGTATCCTACGCCGCTAGTTTTGGACGTGGTGGCGTTGTAAAGGGGTATGAGTCGCAAATTGGTAACTGGCTCAAGCGCTACGATGCCATTTCCGTCCGCGAGGATTCAGGTAAGGATATCGTTGAGAGCTACGGTCTCAAAGCTGAGCAGGTTTTGGATCCGACCCTGCTTCTCAATCGCTCCGAGTGGAACAAGATTGCCAGTGAAAAGGCTCCCGTTGAAAAGCCCTACGCCCTCGTCTATAACCTCCATCCTGATTCAGATATGCTGCAGTACGTTAAAGATAAGACCGCTGGCTCCAATCTTGAGATTGTAAGTGTTTGCCCTACGTTTAGGAGAAGGGTAGGAAAACAGGTCGTTCTTCCGCCCTTGGAGGATTTCCTTGCGCTGTTTAGGGATGCATCCTGCGTATACACGGATTCATTCCACGGCACTGCTTTTTGTATCAATCTCGGCACCCCATTTGTTGAGATCTTTCCAAAGGCTAATGCCGCGCGAAATAAATCTGTTCTTAGACTCTTTGGCCTAGAGCATAGGGCCTGGGACACGTTCCAAGGCAATGCTTGGGACGACGATATCGATTGGCAGCATGTTGGCGAGGTTCTTGATGGGGAGCGCAACCGCAGCCTCTCCTGGCTTGATCGCGCGTTGAAGGAATAGATGAATGCAAAGTATCTGCGAAGACAAAATGTGTGCGGGCTGCATGGCATGTGTCGATGCCTGCCCTAAAGATGCGATCGCTGTTCTTGAAAGGCGCGAGTACTATATCCCCAGTATCGATCAGAACAAATGCATTGATTGCGGTAGGTGCACGGCTGTATGCCAACAGTGCAATCCGCCTCAAGGCTCTAAACCGAGTAAATGGTTGCAAGGATGGGATTCTAACTCGGAGAGCAGAGGGACCTCTTCATCAGGTGGCTTGGCGGCCGCGATTATCCGAGGGTTTATTTCTGCCGGCGGAGTAGTTTGCTCTTGCTGTTTCCGTGACGGTCAGTTTGGGTTTGAGCTTTCTAGCTCGATTGCGGATGCCGTTAAATATAAAGGATCTAAGTACGTTAAAAGCAATCCAATTGGCTCTTACGCTCGTATAAAAAAATTGCTGGTTGAGGGTAAAGAAGTCTTATTTGTAGGATTGCCTTGCCAAGTGGCCTCTCTTAAAAACTTTGTCGGCAACAAGCTTCTTTCGAATTTATATACGGTTGATTTGATTTGCCACGGTACTCCTTCGCCTGCGATTCTCCGCCAATTCCTGAGTGAGAATGGGATTGACATGAATCAGCTTGAGTCGATTGAGTTTCGTTCTAAAGGCAGCTTTCAGCTAAGGGAGAACGAGCGAACGATTGATTTGCCCGGTGTTTTGGATGGGTATACAGTAGCTTTTTTGGCGGGGCTGGACTATACGGAAAACTGTTATCACTGCAGGTATGCAAGCATTGAAAGAGTTTCTGATGTTACATTAGGCGATTCCTGGGGGACGAATCTTACCGAAGAAATGCGTCGGGGTGTCTCCCTGGTTTTAATCCAGAATCAAAAAGGACAGCGACTGATAGACCTTGCTGGTGCTGAGTTAATGACGGTTGATATCGAGACCGCCATTAAGAATAACGGTCAGTTGAGGAGTCCCTCCGAGAAGCCATCTGCGCGAGCGCGATTCTTCGAGGACCTTTCATGCGGTAGATCAATTACCGATGCGGTAAGAAGGTCTTTGCCCAAAAGGTATTTCAAACAATCGCTTAAACGTTTGCTAATTCGCATTGGTTTGCTCAAGCGCGGGGGGGGGTACGGAATTAAGGTCTCATTAGCACCTGATTCCAACCCCTTGCATTACATTAAAGGAAACATTCAATGAAGATTCTTCTAATTGGTGAAGTTACAGGTAATACTGGACCTACTAATGTTCATAAATCTTTAGTGGAGTATTGGCCTTCTTGCGATTCGATACGGCCGCTATATTCTAAAAGTAAAATCCTTAAGCTATTTGAGGCTATTTTCAAGGGCCTTGAGAGCGATGTGATTATCTCTTGCGGAGCTGGTTGGACTGACATCATTGCACATCGGCTGCTCTCTGCCTTCGGCAAACCTGTCATTTGCTTTAATCATGGGTACGTCCCTTTTGAGAATGAGATCAACGGGCTCGGTTATAGCGATAGAACCGTCAAGGCAATCATTAAGCATTTGCGTACTGCAGATTTGATCGTTGCGAATTCTTTCCTTCAGGAGAACTTTGTTAAGAAACAGCTACCTGAATGCTCCGATAAGGTTAAGCACGTTTGCCTTGGGGTCAAAAGGTTTAAACAATGCGGCTTCGAAGGCCAACGTGAAAATATCGTTGCTGTTAGCGGGGGCACCCGTCCAATTAAGGCCAACGAAATAGTCGCGAAGGCCGTCTCAATTCTCAGAGATCGTGGTGTCGATTGCTCTTTAAGGTTGTACGGGCGACGGTACTCTGATAACTCTTCCTTAGATAATCTCATGACCTCGGCTGAAGGTGAATATAGGGGTCAAGTTGCCTCCGATCAGTTTGTGAACGAGCTTCGAGAATGCTCGGTATTCGTTATGAATTCTAGGCATGAGGCCTTTGGTCTCTCTGCCCTTGATGCGATTGAGGCCGGATGCTCGCTCCTTCTTTCGACTAACTGCGGAATTGCCGAAGTGATGTCGATTCAGGGATCCGATGTCGTGAAAAACTGCGAGGACCCGATCGAGGTTGCCGATAAGATCGAGGGATTGCTTCGAGCTCCTAACTCCAAGCGGCTGTTTGATTCCATCGATTTTGATGAATGTAGCTGGACCAAAACGGCCGAGACGCTACGAAATTACTGTGCGGAGGTATTAGGGTAAATGGCCGAAAGCAAGAAAGTGACCGTCTCCAAAAGAGATGTGATTTGGAATTATGTCGGCACGATCGCGTCTATGGGCAGTAACTTTTTGCTCTTGCCGCTACTCCTATCTTTTTTATCGAGTGCTCAAATCGGTCTCTGGTACGTGTTCGTAGCCATTTCGGGTTTTGCGCAGCTGCTTGAATTCGGTTTTACTTCTACCTTGTCCCGCAACATTCTTTATTGCCTGAGCGGGGCAAAGAAACTGACCAAACAAGGCTGCGACTATTCTTCTGTTGATGGAGAAGTTGACTGGCACTTGATGCGCGTCGTTCTTGATACGTCTAAAACGATATACGCTGTCTTGGGTCTCATCGCGTTATTTGTTGCGGCAACGTTGGGAACTTTCTACGTTTCTTATGTCACTGATTCTTTTTTAATTGAGGGTTCGTTGCCTGCATGGATTGTGTTTGTCGTTTCCATTTTCACTAACTTGTATTTTCTTTACTGTCTCACGTTTCTCCGTGGGCTTGGAGACGTTGCCGGTGAGAACAGGGCTAAAACGCTTGCCAGGATTGGGCAGCTTGCTATTACGGCGGTCCTTCTGTTTTGTGGCTTGAGCCTTCTCGCTGCCGCACTCGGCTTCTTGGCTTACAGCACTTTGCTGAGGTTATTTGCGATTAGGACATTTCGGAGCCATCATGACGTCGAAGAGGGGATTAAATCCGATGCCGCAGCTGTTGCTAAGGACGAAATGCTTGACGTTCTAAAGACGGTTTCGTTTGTGGCGTGGCGTGATGGTGTCGTATCTCTAGCCTGGTATGGCGCCACGCAGGCAACATCGCTGCTTTGCTCGGCTTTCCTAGGGCTTGAACAAACTGGTACGTATTCCGTCATGTTGCAGTTCGCGACGGCGATCCACCAGATTTCAAGCGCCTATTTACGTTCATGCTTTCCCACCTTCCAGTCTGCCTATGTCAGGGATGACAAGCAGACTCAGAAGGCGGTGGTCGAACGCGGTATTTCCTGCTATGTATGCATGTATATTGTCGCTACAGTTCTTGTAACGGTATGCCTGCCGATACTCACGCTTTTCAAGCATGATTTCATTTGCGATCCAGTTTTGTTCCTGGGTATTGCCCTCTATTACTTCCTGCTTAATCAGCACTCTCTGTTTTGCAACATTATTGTTAGCATGAACGAGATTCCGTACTTCAAAGCGTATTTGGTATCAACTGCTGCTGGAATCTGCGTAAGTTGCGTTTTGTGTGGCGCCTTTAGCTGGGGAGCCTGGGGTCTTGTAGTTGGCCAGGCAATTCCGCAGCTCTGCTACAACAATTGGCATTGGCCACAATATGTTCTAAAACGTACCGGGCTTGGATATGTACAGGCTATCTACAGCGGTCTTGATTGGTGGAAAAATAGAATGGTTGGGCAAAGAGCCTAATTGAAGCATGTGCCTTTGCATGGTGACACGTAATTTCTTTCGCAAACTGACATCCGCATGGCGAACACGGCCTGCGCCCCGTCATATGATTTCTAGCGGCTAAACAACAAATCATTGACGAAGGGACACGGGTCGTGTCTGCGAACATCGTATAAGTCGACGAGGAGTCGCTGCGCAAGGACATATAGAATCTGGTGAGAAAGACCATCGAGGAGACGCTCAGCGCGCTGGTAGACGAGAGTGCGTCTGATTTTGTCGGGGCCGGCCGGTTAGGTGCTGGGGCTTTGAAAGCCCCAGCACCTTTTGCTTTATGGAACGGCCATGACTATGTGACGTTGCCGCATGTACTCTTTGCCGTGGGCAAACAAAGGTTATCGACAATATGATTTAGACATGCTGCTAAAGTTTCCTAACGCCACCTGAAGACCACCGTTGCGCTGGCATCCAATCAAGTGATTCTGATGTAAGAAATACCCTGTCAAAACCAGCATCTGAATTGGAAACTGGCATAAAAGCGAGTGATTTTCTTCTTGCATGTATCTTTACTGTCACATGGCTCCAGAAGATTCGAGTAGGGGTGGTCCTATGTCATGTTTCTTGGGGCGTTGCGGAAGCACCTTGCGATAAGCTGTTTCGCCATGGGCCGTCGGAGTGCTTCGACTATTTCGTTAGCGTCTTTTCCGAGGGCTCCCTGCGGCTTTTCTCTGATTACCTTGGTGCAGACATCTCGATAATGACCGTTCACTCCGCTAAGGGGCTCGAGTGGGATATTGTTTTCATTCCGGGCGATACGCGTTCCGATTGGCCTGGAGCGATTTGCTCTCGGTGCGAAAGTGCTGGTATGTCCTCGCGTTCTCCGCGTGGATGCCGGATTGTGGATGCGAAGAAAATGCCAAACGGGCTTATTGAGGAAATGGACCTGCTGTACGTCGGTGTCGCTCGCGCCCGCAAAGCGGTATATGTCTCCGCTTCTATGCAGCGCAGGACAAATAACGGGAACTATCAGGTTGCCTGCCCCTCTTGTCTAACGTCTCTTCCGGGCATTGGGCCCGTGAGCTGGACGGCCATGGACGGGGAGGGGTGATTGTCGGCGGGATGGAGCGCGCCTGCTATTGGCGTTCCTATTCCAATTCACATGTTGTTAGGGATACGCAGGTCCTTGTCCTGCAATTGAGTGCTTGCTAAAACTGGCCTTTTTGCTGTATAGCGTTGACTGAAAAGGGAATAAAGTTTCCTGCCCATCGCGAACTGGCGATGGGGTACGCTACTGCCGTCAATATAGCAAACGACGAAATTCCGACGTTCGCCACATTGACACCAGCGTTGCCTGCGGCTAGCTGGATAAGAGCCTCGATGGTCATAAGTACCAATTCCTCGCTTTCGTCTAGTATGACATAGGCAATCATTGTTCTAGGCGGCCGCGAAAGCGTTGGTTGCACTTGCTGCACCTTTGATTAGCCTGTCCGGGGAGGGTTAGCCGCCGCTCGTTGATCCGGACAGGTTGATTTATTTGGGGGTATTTTGACCGAGTTCGACATCGCTCGTATTCCTCGATATAGTTCCAAAAGCTCTTATGCCCATTTCGATCATAGGGTGTCTTTTGCCGATGTCCAAGACAAGATCTTAGATCCAGGGTACGTTTCCCATCACGCGTTCTATCCTCTAATTTCCAACGAGATCATCGCCGTTCGGTATCGTGGAGGTAAGAGAAGCTGCAAAGTTCGCAATATCGCTTATGCCTCGCATTTCGATCACCGCGTCTTCCAGTACTACTCTTATCTGTGGTCGGACTTATATAACAAGAGGGCCATTGCCGAAGAGTTTAATGAGGTTGCCGTAGCGTACCGCTCCTCGCTTTCATCAGACAGCGCCGTAACCGCTGCCAGCAATATTTCCTCAGCTAAAAAGGCCTTCGATTATATACGCGAGCAAGATTCGGCGTTTGTGCTTACAGGTGATTTCGAGAGCTTCTTCGACAACTTAAATCATGTTCATCTAATGACGTCGTTGCGTTCGTTGTTTCCCAGCGGACGCTTGCCGGACGATCACTATCAAGTCATTAAAAATATCCTCCGCTATTCGTGCTGGCCTATTGCTGATTTGGCTGCTCGACATGAATTGCCATGGCCATCAATCGATCCTACTCGGGAGAAAATGATCAGCGAAGTAGCTATCGAGCTTCGGTTCAAGTCTATTCGCGAACTTAATAAGCTGGATGTTATCTTGCCAAAGTCTGAGTTTCTTGCAAATAAAAGTAAGGTCATTACAAGACCGTGGAAGCGAACGGGTATTGGGCTGGGAATTCCTCAGGGTCTTGCCGCAAGCGGAGTGCTCGCTAACATTTATATGGCCGATATCGACATGAAAGTCCGGCTTGCTGTTGAACGGGTTGGTGGCTTGTATCTTCGTTATTGCGATGACTTTATTGTTGCCGTTCCAAAGTCTGGCTTTGATGCACTTGTAGAGGCCATCAATCTAATGGCCGATGTTGATTCCGTTAAACTGCAGCCTGAGAAAACCAAGGCGTTCCGGGTTGATAGCGACGGAGTTGCTCAGCTTGATTTTGAAAGCGTTCGTGCGGGTAAGGTCTATCCGTACTCCGGTGTACATCCGGCGCAGAAAGTCAGTTTCCTGGGGTTTGACTTTGACGGGCGCGTTGTAAGACTTCGACAGTCTACGGTTGGAAGGTACCACAAGCGTCTCCGTGAGGCGGCCACTGCGATTGGGCGTTCTAATCAGGGGGAGGGAAGGCACGCATCAAAAAAGCGCGTCTCCGCTCTGTATCAACATTATTCACCGCTTGGTATTAGGGGAAGAAGGTTATGCCCATCGGCTGACGCTGACTCTTCTGCATTTTTCCGCTACGGGAACTTTCTTTCCTACGCAGCGAGAGCCCAAAAGGCGTTTCCAAATGATCCGATTACCCCTGATGAGGCTAAGATTTACAGGAAGATTAAACGCTTGAGTGCTCGGTAAACGATGGCTTTAGCGCTGGATTATTCATAGCCATAAATACTTAATCGATATCGGCCAATTCCGGTCACCGGGTAATAATTGATGTGCCTTCACACCCTCGCGGAACTATGCTTCTGAAACTCGTGCCGAACATTAGAATGATATGACAAGAACGGTAGTATCGCGAAAGTTGGTGTAATGGACTCTTTGGCCCCCGTGCCCAGGATCCGAAATCTATCGATATCCTAGGCCGACTCCATTCTGTCGGCAAGCTCAAGGCCGGATTTGACCATCTTCCTGGTGGTCTTTTCCGGCTCGGCCCAGTTGTGACAGCCCGACGTACCCCTCCGGAGCGCCGCGTCGTGCATCTCGGCCATCTTCCTCTCCGAGAAGTAGCGCGAGGATGCCGTGGAGACGGCCAGGATAGCCCCGAAAGCGGCCTGGTCGCGACATGGTGGGCGTATTCTAGGCGAAGGCACGGACCCTTCCGAGCCAGGACGGGCCGCTCGCTCGGGCCAACTTTGGCGTACCCTGCTGGAACGGCTTCCGTCAACATCCGCAAAACTACCGCAAGGAGGAGGCCACAGTGATAGATAAGAGGCTTATTGAAGCCGTTCCCGGAGCCGAGAGACTTAAATCCGCAATGATTACCCCAGAATTGTTTGTTAAGGACCTCATACAAGACTATTCTGGGCGTCCGTTATATACATACGAGGAATGGACGCGCGAGCTCATCAACCACTCTAACGCTTTCAAGGAACTGACCAGAGGTGCGGAGTTTCATGCGCCCGTATCCGAGGCAAATGGGGAGTGTGATGCGGTATCAGACGCGTATCAGTTAGATTTCAAGCTCATCTTCGGAAAATCCATGATGCGCGCCGTAAGCCTCACTTCGTCAAGGCGAGTTTCAGAACGCGGAATTACTTTTAGACAACCTGGCATAAGTTATGCAAAAGAACAGAGAGGCTTACGCCTGCATGCGATTCTCAGGGATTACAGCCTCGCCAAGCTTGACGAGCTTCTAAAAACTGAGAGTGATAAACAATTGAGCGAAGAAGACCGTGAGGCCCGAGGACTTCTTCGCTCCATCAATCGTTCGAAAAATTTGCTTCTAGTATATCCTTGCCGCTTTGAAGGCATCGACAGTCTGCCTGGACTTGAGGAAACCATAAACGCCGCACTTTACCATGACTTCCGGAACGCGCTCGACGTCCGACGGATGCATCATCCCGACAAGGACACCTTCCTTTCATATTTTTGCAATGACCGCATGGTTGTCACAAGAGCGAGCGGGCACGTCCTAGCCAAGTTCGACGATATCATGGTCGCAAAAAGCAGAACATACATGGATATTATGCGTATGCGTGATCCCGGAGAGTATCAAAGGCTGCTGAAGCTTGTTTAACCGACCGCAAGGGCTAGTTTTTTGGACATCAACCCAAGATGTGACCTGCCAAGAGGACCGGACGCCGGTGCGTTCGGACTCGCTTTTCTGCATTCAAAAGCAACGCTGAGCTTGACCTCACGGCTTGCGCCTGCTGCTCGGCGGTCACCTGAGGCTGAACCGCCTCTGCAATGGCTGCCATAGGCAACGTCGCGCCGACCATGGACGTGCACGCGATCGCGCAGATCAGGTAGTAAAGGAGTCGTTTCATAGCGGAGCCTCTCGGTGAGCAACCAACGGGGTCCGAAGACAGCTCCAGGCCAGCACTCCGCACATATTTTTTTGGGGTTTATTTTATGGGAACACCGCTCAACATCAGCGAACTTTCTGGGGAATGTTGGGGAGGGGGAGGAGTAACTGACTGTTGGGGCGTTGGCCATTGGCGGCGTCCCGCCTACGCTTCGTTGGCTATACGCTATGCGGCAGCTTCAACATGGGGCCGCCTTGCGCCTCTTCGAGGCTCGGCACCGAGGCCTTCCAGGTAAAGTCCGAGAGGCTGCTGCTTAGGTCAAGCTCTGCATGGGCGTACTTTTCGATTATGCAGCCAGGGTGATTCTCGTCTGGTAAAAGGCGACATTCGACCGGTCGCGACCCGATGATTCGATACTCCTTCTGATATGCGTACTTGGGCGTTTTGATAACGAGGTTGTGCGGGATGCCCTCAAAGATCTCGCGGATCAGTTTTGGCCTGGGGACGCCATAGGAGATGGGACCGTGCGCGTAGATGCTTCCGTCGTCGGCGATGTGTCTGTCGGCGAGGCGCGCGAAGCTGTCGTACTGCACAATGCCGATCCACCCGTCCGCGCACCCGAACTCTTGGATCATGCGTATCGGGATTTTCACGGTGTTGTCGACATTATTGTTCTCGCGGACCGTGTACATGCAGTAGATGGGCAGGCAAGCATATCTGTAGAGGCATACCCCAGGGGCCATGGACGCCTCGAGCGGATCGCCCCGCTCGCCAGGCAGGCCTTGGTAGTAGCCGGCCGCGTTCATGTAGAGACGACCGTTCAGTAGGTCTTCGATGAACGCCTCTTTGGGCGCGAACTTAAGTAGGTAGACGATGTCGTTGTTGGGCATGGTGTTTCCTTTCTTTGGTAGTGGTGTCCCAGGTCGCTTTGTGCGTCCGGGTTGCTTGCTACCAAGGTAAGGGCGTCTGGTGGGATCCTCGTGCGGGAGTGGTGTGTGGCGTTTGCCTGGACTGTGCTTTTTCGAGATGACTGGGCGGTCAAGAAGTTTAGACCTGCGTCGACTCCATTTGTCATGTCCACAAAACCGTTGGCATTTGGTGCTAGCATCCCTAGTGTTCGCCTTGCTAGGAACGTTGTTAATTGCCATATGTATGGCTATTGCTCTATTAGGGGGATTCCCTTGGCAGATTTAGTCCATGTTTTGCCGTTCAAATCGGTGAGTGTCGAAGTTCAGAAAGCGCTCTCAAAGATTGAGTATCTCGAGGGCGATTCTGTAACCAAAGTGAAAGAGTATGACGACGTTGTGCGGTCACTTTGGGAGGCTAAGCAACTGTATGAACAGTTTCGATGGAACTATGGTGAACTGAGGCGCTTGGTTCCGTGTGATCAGTTTGACTTCTTACCCGACGGCTTTGCCAATGGGGGTTTTGGCGAGAGGACTGTTGTTAACGCTGCTTTTGGAAATTATGTTTCCGCAGCCCGTGGTCTTGTCGATAGAATGCAGGCAGTTATGCGGAAGTATGACCGAGGTTCAAATAAAGAACTGTATAAAGACTATTGGAAACTGCCTTCTTCTTGGTATGACGAAGGTGGCCTCTATGTTTTTATGTATGAGATTCGAAATCCAGTTCAGCATGGTCAAACCGTTGTTTCGCTTGTCAGGGAAAATGATGCGACTAGGGTTAGATTTGATCTTGATCAAATTGTTGATATGCGCGAATACAATACCTCGCCAAAACTTCGCGCCTTTCTAAACAAGACAATTTCGAAAATCAAAGACCATGATTCATCCGATTGTCCGTATCTTTGTTTTCGATATACAAACATGAGGTACAACGAACTTGTTATTGAGTTATTCTGTCATTTCCTGAAATGTGCCGAGCCCAGAATACGCGCCGCTCGTAAGGATATGCAGAGTTTGCTATTACAGCACAGCAAAGCAGTCGGCAAGCTGGGCGGCTCTTCCTTTGTTGCATATGTTGATGGCGATATGACCCATGTTTATGATGAAGTTGATGTTGACCCAGTTAAGCAATTAAAAGATATGCACCGAAAGGCACAGAAGCATCTAAAGGATGCTCGAAATGCAATTGCGGCTGAGCGCAGATCAATTCGCTAGAGAATAGCTCCAGCATTGCGGTTCTGCTCATGTTTGCGGTCGGACGGGTGCCTCTGCGGTTGCCGATAGTCTGCGCCCAGAGTTCCATTAGCCCAGGTTTTTTATCCCAGCAAAATCCAGGATCTGCTTAGCTATCTATGGCTACGCTTCATTAAAAAAGTCGTTCTTCTTTAGCCGACCGAGATATCGGTCGAGTTCGTATAAAGCGTCAATGTAGACCTGAGCTGAGTTGCGAATATCGCGCATATCTAGACAGCATCTTTCAAAATGTAGCTTGCCAGTTTCTGTTTGAGTGCTACGACAAGTCATGAGTGCGATTTCGTTCTCAGCAACGTTATCAGTCTCTTCTAATCCTTTTGGTGTGATGCGATAGATCACTGCACCCGGATATGAGTCGAGAAGGCTTTTCCCTCTCACATCAATACAAATTCGCTCCGCTGGACCAAAGCCGTATTCTTCATGCCTCGTCGAATTTAGAGGGTGTGCAATTACGATTGAGCGAACCGCTTCAAGATAATTACGCGCCTCTGTGAGTTCATTTTGTCTCGAGAGCTCGAATTTGGTTCTAATTACTTCTTTCAAACAGGTGTAATTAATCTGCCAGTATGCATCTTTAATCCAGGTGGCGAGTGCTACTAGAAATACGGTGTCCTTAATGTTGGGAGAAAATCCGTCTTTGATGGCAGCATTGAAGTCTTGAATGCTGTAGTTGGCCTTAAGAATAAGATCAGACATTAATTCATAGTGATCTAGGTCTTTCCAAGGCCACTTTTTCCAAATGCCGCCTTTGCCTTCACCCAGACCGTCCGTGGACTTTAGATGTTCGATTGATTGCACGTTGTTCCCGTCTACTTGAGTTCCGATCGGGCTCCTCATCGTTGTACGTTGTTAATTATCATAATGGCTCGACGGCAAAGCGAGGGGTTGGGTCACATTTTCGGGTACCGTCAAGATACTTTCGTAAATTGATTTAGCCGTCCTCGGCCTCGTCCTCTTCTAGCCCTCCGCTTTTCCCTTCAGCTCGTCCATCTCCTCCAGTTTGGACATGTCCAGGTACCTCCTCTTGCCCCATTCGTGCTCCGCTATGTACTTCAGTCTCGCTGACACCAGTATGACGACCGAGTTGCCGTCCGGGTAGGTCCCGACGGCCCTCGTCCTCCTCCTGATCTCGCAGTCGATGCGTTCGATCCCGTTGTTCGTCCTGATCCGGCGCCAGTGCTCCGGCGGGAATTCCGTGTAGGCCAGTGTCTCGGCGAACCCGTCGCTCACCGTCCTCGCGGTGGACACCGGCGCCCCCTCAGAGGAGCTCGGAGACGTCCTCGATCCTTCTGGTTGAGACGCCCGCCAGGTACATCTCGACGATGGCCTCCTCGACAGAGGTCTCGCGCCTGCGGTAGCGCTCGATGACAGCCGTCCGGAAGGTCGCGCCGCGGAGTTTCGGCACGCCGAGCTCGACTTCCCCGGCCCC
>ULRN01039354.1_pt1 | contig 14690 bp, 12 predicted proteins | sample 1955461 | NCBI WGS metagenome assembly ULRN01 (sample SAMEA4835683, study PRJEB28245) | human gut metagenome | biome: gut microbiome; material: fecal sample | place: Denmark | collected 2008 | reverse complement strand
CTTCCCCGCAGCCGATAAATCCCCAATTAATCTGTTTCATTCTCTGTTGGTTTATTCTCTCCCGAAAGATTATTCTCCGGCGAGCGATTTGTTGATTTCGTCAATATAGTCGAGCACCTCATCGCGTCCCATCTTCTTTTCACTACTGGTAATGAAATAAGGTGGAAGTGCTTCCCAGCGGTCTTCCAGCGCATGCATCCATTTCTCCGCATTCATGCGAGCCTTGACCGGACCCAACTTGTCGGCCTTGGTAAAGACGATGCAGAAAGGAACGCCGCTCTCGCCCAGCCAGTCTACAAACTCGCGGTCTATCTTCTGCTGGTCGTGGCGCACGTCGATGAGCACAAAGACATTAGCCAACTGCTGGCGCTGCAGAATATAACTGCTTATCATTTGTTCCAGCTGCTTCTGTACGGTCTTCGAACGCTTGGCGAAACCATAGCCAGGAAGGTCAACCAGATACCATTCGTTGTTGATAATGAAGTGGTTGATAAGCAGCGTCTTACCCGGTGTGGCTGAAGTCTTAGCCAAACCCTTGTGGTTGCAGAGCATATTGATGAGGCTCGATTTTCCCACATTACTTCTGCCAATGAAAGCATATTCAGCCTTCGTATCTTTCGGACACATGCTCACTCGTGGAGCCGATATTGTAAATTCTGATTTCTTAATTTCCATTCTTTCTATTTTTCTTTTATAAATATTTATTATTAACGGCCGCACATCAACTAATCATAAAGTTCAATGTTCAACGCTCAAAGTTCAAAGTCTAGAGCATTTCAGCCAGTTCCAGCCATCTCATTTCCTTCTCATCAAGTTCATCCTTGATTTCAGGCAGGCGCTTGCTTTTCTCTGTCAGTTCCTCAACCGATAGATTTCCGCTGCAGAGTTCCTCTTCCAGCTTCTTCTGTTCCTCGGTCAGCGCATCTATTTCCTGGGTCAGCTGCTCATATTCGCGCTTCTCCTTGTAGCTCATCTTGCGCTTGTTCTCAAAATTGGCGTCGCGCTTGGCCGTGCCAGCTCCGTCGTTTTCTGCCGTTGCATTTCCGCTCTTTGCCGGTTTCGCCTGTTCCGCCTCGTCCTTCGCCTGCATCCGGCTCCATTCCCTGTACTGCGTATAGTTGCCTGGGAAATCCTGTATTTCGCCTTCGCCCTTGAAAACCAGCAGATGGTCTACTACCTTGTCCATGAAATAGCGGTCGTGGCTCACCACGATGACGCAACCCGCAAAATCCTGAAGATATTCTTCCAGTACCTGCAGCGTCTGGATGTCAAGGTCGTTGGTCGGCTCGTCCAGCACCAGGAAGTTCGGATTCCTCATCAGCACCGTACAGAGGTAAAGCTTGCGCTTCTCGCCGCCGCTCAGCTTGTAAACGTAGTTGTGCTGCTCCTCGGGCGTAAAGAGGAAGAACTGCAGAAACTGCGAAGCCGTCATGTGCTTGCCGCCGCCCAGATCTATATAATCAGCAATCTCCGTGATCACGTCAATCACCTTCTGGTCTTCACGGAATTTCAGTCCCTCCTGCGAGAAATAGCCGAAGCGAACCGTCTCGCCGATGTCAAACTTGCCGCTGTCGGGCTGAACCTCGCCCAGCAGCATCTTGATGAAGGTCGATTTTCCCGTTCCGTTATTACCCACAATACCCATCTTCTCGAAGCGGGCAAAGTTGTAGTAGAAGTTGTCGAGAATCACCTTCTTCTGTCCCCTGTCGTCGAAAGCCTTGCTCACATACTGGCATTCAAAAATCTTCGAACCTATATAAACGGTAGAAGCCTTCAGCCTTACCTGCCTGTCTTCGATGCGCTGCTTCGCCACCTTCTCCAGCTCGTAGAAAGCATCCTCGCGGTATTTTGCCTTGTGTCCGCGAGCCTGAGGCTGACGGCGCATCCAGTCGAGTTCCCTGCGGTAGAGATTCTTCGAGTGCTGAATTTCGGCTCTCAGATTGTCCATTCTCTCCTGCCTCTTCTCCAGATAATAGGCATAATTGCCGCGGTAGGTGTAGATGGTGCGGTCGTCGAGTTCCAGAATCGTATTGCACACCTTGTCCAGGAAGAATCGGTCGTGCGTAACCATGAAGATGGTCTTGTTGCCGCGGTTCAGATAACCCTCCAGCCACTCTATCATCTCCAGGTCCAGATGGTTGGTCGGCTCGTCCAGCATCAGGAAGTCGGGTTCCGTAATCAGCACATTCGCCAGCGCCACTCGCTTCTGCTGTCCGCCGCTGAGCTGTCCCATCGGCTGTTCCAGGTTGGTAATGTGCAGCTGGGTGAGAATCTGTTTCGCCTTCAGTACCTTCTCCGGATCATCCTCATGATTGAAGCACGCCTGCAGCACACTTTCCTCCGGATCAAACTGCGGCGACTGCTCCAGATAGCCCACCTTCAAGTCGCGTCGGTAGATGATGTCTCCGCTCTCGTGGCCCTCTTTATCCATCAGCACCGACATGAGCGTAGACTTTCCCGTGCCGTTTCTCGCCACGAGTCCCACTTTCTGTCCTTCAGCGATAGAGAAGGAAATATTATCAAAAAGAACCTGTGCACCAAAGCGTTTGGTGAGGTTTTGAACGTCTAAATAGGGTATTTGACTAGCCATTTTTATTTTTTTTGTGCAAAGATAGGCAAAATATTTGGCAGAAACAAATTTTTTAATTATCTTTGCACACGAATTTATCAATCAATACCGTGTTTCCATTCAGAAACGCGACATTTCAGAAAAAAATCATTAATATACAATATATAATATATGTATAGCAAAGAAGAATTACAAGCAAAGAGTGTCGTTCAGTTGAAGGACATTGCCAAGGAACTGGGAGTCAAGGTAAAGAAGAGCGATAACAAGGAAACTATCGTCTATGCCATTCTCGACGCCCAGGCAGAACAGCCAGCTCCTGAAGCAGCCCCTAAGCGCAAGCGCACCCGCATTGCAACCAAGAAAGAAGACCGTGTCTATTCCGTACACGGTAATGAAGGAGAGAATTTCGACGTGCAGAAGAACCAGGTATTGGGTCCTAACGGCGGCGAGACTGCTCCTCAGGCTATGAACGAAACTGCCCCAGCCCCAGCGGTTGAGGAAGAAATCCAGTTCAGCCCGGCAGAGCAGAGTTTACAATCAGCTGCCCAGAAGCAGACTCTAAACCAATCAGGCGAAGACATCGAGGCTCAGGTACTTGCCAACTTCCCGAAACACCGCGGCAGAAGAAGCAAGGCAGAACTCGAAGCCATTGCAGAAGCCAGAGCAGCTGCCATCAGAAAGCATCAGGCAGTAAAAGCCGAGCTAGAAGCGCAGATGGCGAAAGATGCACAGGAGACGGCTAACCAGCAGGCTGCTACTGAGGCAGAACAGCAGGAAGAGGCAACAGCCGATAACCAGCAGACTGCTCCTGAGCAAGTTGCCGTTCCGGAAGAGCAGTTCTCTGCCGGAAACGCTGAGAGCGCTAACATCAGCGGTGATTTGCAGGCGATGCTCCAGGCTAAGATGAATGCACAGAACGCAGCAGCAGCAGCTCCGGCAGCAGCTCCGGCTCCAGCTGAGGAGGCAAAGGAAAAAGCTACTGAAAAAACTGCAACCGATAAGAAACAGGAGTCAGCTCCTATCCACTATACTGAAGGTATGAAGGTAGAACTCGATGCAGACGGAACCTGGAAGGGTGATCCGGGCGATGGAACCGATTTCATCCTGGTAGTCGACATTCCTATCGAAGACCAGGCTGCCATTCCTACTGTCGATATCTTCGACCGTCCTACCACTCCGCAGACTTCTCACCAGCACACACCTGCTGCCCCTGCAGCCAAGAACAAGCAGGAAGCACCAGCCTACGATTTCAGCAATCTCGTGAAATCCAACGGTGTGCTCGAAGTGATTTCAGAGGGCTACGGATTCCTGCGCAGCAGCGATTACAATTACCTTTCTTCACCGGACGATGTTTATGTAGCATCCAGCTTCGTCAAGAAGTTCGGTCTGAAGACTGGCGATGTCATCGAGTGCAAGGTGCGTCCGCCTCACGAGGGCGAGAAATACTTCCCGCTCACCAGCATCATCAAGATCAATGGCCGTGACCCGTCAGAGGTTCGTGACCGTGTTCCTTTCGAGCACCTCACCCCACTCTTCCCTGATGAGAAGTTCAATCTCTGTGGCGACCGCCGCACCACCAATCTCAGCACCCGCATCGTAGACCTCTTCTCGCCAATCGGTAAGGGTCAGCGTGCGCTCATCGTGGCTCAGCCTAAGACCGGTAAGACCATCCTCATGAAGGATATTGCCAACGCCATCGCAGCCAACCATCCTGAGGCTTACCTCATGATGCTGCTCATCGACGAGCGTCCTGAGGAGGTTACCGACATGGCCCGCACCGTGAATGCAGAGGTTATCGCCTCTACCTTCGACGAGCCAGCAGAGCGCCATGTCAAGATTGCCGGAATCGTGCTCGAGAAGGCTAAGAGAATGGTAGAATGCGGACACGATGTTGTCATCTTCCTCGATTCTATCACCCGTCTCGCCCGTGCCTACAACACCACAGCTCCTGCATCTGGTAAGGTGCTCACCGGTGGTGTGGATGCAAACGCCCTCCAGAAGCCTAAGCGTTTCTTCGGTGCCGCGCGTAACATCGAAGGCGGCGGTTCGCTCACCATCATCGCTACTGCCCTCATCGATACAGGTAGTAAGATGGATGAAGTCATCTTCGAGGAGTTCAAGGGAACCGGTAACATGGAGTTGCAGCTCGACCGCTCACTCAGCAACAAGCGCATCTTCCCTGCTGTCAACCTCATTTCTTCGTCTACCCGTCGCGACGATCTGCTGCAGGACAAGACAACGCTCGACCGCATGTGGATTCTGCGTAAGTATCTGTCCGACATGAATTCTATCGAGGCGATGAGCACCATCCACAAGAATATGCAGCATACTCGCAACAACGACGAGTTCCTGCTCTCTATGAATTCATAACCCCTCATCCGGGTTTACCCATATCTGAATATCCGGCAAAAGGCTCCGTTCATTGGCAGTCTTTACTAGATATAAAAGAAGAGAGATTTGAAAGAGAAGGGCAAGTTCCATTTTCGGGATTTGCCCTTCGTGTTTTTTTACTGTTTAAAATCATTAAAAAAATATCGCATTTCATTTTTTATTCGTATCTTTGCTTATCTTAAACACAGAGGGGGCGCAAAGCCCCAATATAAATAATGTATAACTTAAAATCAAAAGAACCATGAGCAAATATTTTGCAGAATCAGAATTGATTATCAATGAAGACGGAAGCTGCTTCCACCTTCATCTTCGCCCGGAACAAGTGGCTGACAAAGTAATCCTCGTTGGCGACCCAGGTCGCGTAGCCCTCGTAGCCTCCCATTTCGATGAGAAGGAATGCGAAGTTTCAAGTCGGGAATTCCACGCCATCACCGGCACATATAAAGGCAAGCGAATCACTGTGCAGAGCACCGGAATAGGATGCGATAATATCGATATCGTAGTCAACGAGCTCGATGCGCTGAAGAACATCGATTTCAAAACCCGCACCGAGAAACCCGAGCACACCACGCTCACCCTCGTGCGCATCGGAACCTGCGGCGGCCTGCAGCTCAACTGCCCTGCCGGAACCTTCGTAGCCTCGCAGAAGAGCATCGGTTTCGACGGACTCATCAACTTCTATGCTCGTCGCAACGAAATCTGCGACCTCGAAACAGAGGCAGAATTCAAGCGCCAGGTAAAATGGAACGACCAGATTGGCAACCCATACTGTGTAGACAACAATCCGGAACTGCTCAACCAGATAGCCGGCGATGATATGGTTCGTGGAATCACCATAGCCTGTGGCGGTTTCTACGGACCTCAGGGCCGCGAGCTCCGTGCCCCACTTGCCGACCCGGAACTTAATCAGAAGATTGAAGCATTCGAGTATAACGGTCTGCGCGTCAACAACTTCGAGATGGAGAGTTCAGCCCTCGCCGGTCTTTCCCTTCTCCTCGGTCATAAGGCATTAACCTGCTGCATGGTCATCGCCAACCGCCGTGCCCTCAGCGCCAACACCGGCTACAAGAGCACCATCGACAATCTCATCAAGGTTGTATTAGATAGAATTTAAACAATAAAAAAATGAATCAAGAAGAATGTATCTGCGCCCTGGCAACCCCAGCCGGCGGTGCTATCGGAATTATCCGACTCAGTGGCTCCGACGCCATTACCCTCACCGACAAAATCTTCCAGTCTGCCAACGGCAAATCCCTGGAAGAAGCCAAGCCCTACACTCTGCATTATGGCGAAATCAAGGATAAGGATGGCAACACCATCGATGATGTACTGGTGAGCGTGTTCCGTGCACCCCACAGTTATACAGGCGAGAACTCCACCGAGATTTCCTGTCATGGCAGCCGATACATTCTTCAGCAGGTTCTCCATCGCTTTACAGAGGTAGGATGTCGCCAGGCAGAACCGGGCGAATACACCCGTCGTGCATATCTCAACGGCAAGATGGACCTCTCTCAGGCAGAAGCCGTAGCTGATCTCATCGCCTCTACCAACAAGGCAACCCACAAGATGGCACTCAGCCAACTGAAGGGTCATTTCAGCAACGAGCTCTCCCTCCTTCGCGAAAAATTATTAAAGATGACTTCGCTCCTGGAGTTGGAGCTCGACTTCAGCGACCACGAAGAACTGGAGTTTGCCGACCGCAGCGAACTCCAGGCACTAGCCGAAGAAATCAATCACAAGATTACCACCCTCGCCCACTCCTTCGAAACCGGCAATGCCCTGAAGCAGGGAGTAGCCGTAGCCATCGTAGGCAAGACGAATGTGGGCAAGAGCACCCTGCTCAACCGTCTGCTCCACGAGGAGAAGGCAATCGTGAGCGACATTCACGGAACCACCCGAGATGTAATCGAAGACACCACCCTCATCGACGGAATCACCTTCCGCTTTATAGATACGGCAGGAATCCGCAAGACGGATGATGTGGTAGAGAACATCGGAATAGAGCGCACCTTCCAGAAGATGGAAGAGGCGAAGATAGTAATCTGGCTATTAGATGAGCAGCCGTCAGCCTCAGAAATCGAGGAGATGAAGCTGAAGAACCAAGGCAAGAAGCTGCTGGTGGTATTTAATAAGATGGATAAACTTGAGAATGATAAACTAGCGTTCGATAAATTCACCCATTCCTGTGGCTCAGATTCCAGTGAATCAGAAGCCCCACTCTTCATCAGTGCCCGCACAGGCGATAATGTTTCATCCCTGGAGCAGGCATTAGTAAAAGCCGCTGATATTCCTGAGATTACCGAGAACGACGTCATCATAACGAGTGCCCGCCACTACGAGGCCCTACTCCGTGCCCATGATTCCCTCTCCCGAGTATTGGAGTCGATGGAAATGGGCATGAGCGGCGACATCGTCGCCGAAGACCTGAAAATGGTGTTGGAAGAACTGGGTGAAATCACTGGCGGACAGATCAGTAGCCAGGAAACGCTAAACAATATCTTCAAGCACTTTTGCATCGGAAAATAAGTATAAATAGGGAACGCAGCGCGTTCCCTATCTGTTAGCCCCACTCCTTCTTCACATCAAAGCAGGGACAGGCTTTGTTGGCAAACTCATTATGCCCATGAATCGTGGCTAATGGATATTCCTCCTTCAGCTGCTCAATGAGCGAGCGCATTGCCGCTTTCTGGTCTCGGGTTCTTGTATCCTTCGGCTTGCCTTTCTTCGATAAACCGCCGATGTAGCAGACGCCTATGCTGATGGAATTATGGCCCTTGCAATGGGCGCCAACCTCCTCTATCGCACGGCCTACATGAATGCTGCCGTCACGATAAACCACGAAATGATAACCTATGCAGCGCATTCCGCGCTCCCGGTGCCAGCGGTCAATATCCGCTACGGTGAAGTTGCGACCTTCCTTGGTCGCACTGCAATGAATGATGATTTCCTTTATCTTACGCATGATAATGATTTTACGGATGATTTGAAAGGTGATAAATACTTAAGCGGAATCGCATCAAAGCCCCAGTCTCTGATAACGAGCGTGATGTGCTCCCTGTTCCTGATTGCCTCATCCACCTTCTCGCAAAACTCCGAGAAGTATTCCTCAGAATGAAGCACAAGTCCCGAAATGTAAGATCTGCCCAGAATGATGCTGCCATACATTAATTTATAAGGACCATTGCCCGGAACAAAGAACGGCTTGCGGATAACAGACTTCGGAACTCTGCCGTTTTCCTTCAGAATGACAGGCATGATTCTGCTCTTCTCATCATCCCTCAGAAACTTCGGGTTGGAAACCGGCACAAGTGCCAGTCTGTAAGCATCAGCTTTCAGATAACTCTGAGGACGCTCCAATGTTCCGCAGAAAAACTTACCGTTAATGACCATTGTGCCATCAACTCCCCATGGAGTGAAACGGCGGCGAAATATACAAATATGCATGATAATTTACAATTAATAATTAATAATGAATAATTGGTTTAGGGGTGGTCATTAAGGCTGGGTTCAGACCCGAAAACCTTAATGACCTTAATGACCTTGACCTTAATGACCGGAAATGACCGGATTTAAACCGTAGATGCTACTTTCTGATAACGTGAATCGGGCAGAATATTGATGAGTCCCTGGCGCTTCCAGTTCTTCAGCATCTGTCTTACAGCCTCGTGCGTAACGTTAGCGCCCTTGATGGCAACACTCTGCTGCTGAGCCTGTTCGAAATTGAAGGTTACGTCTAAGCGCTCAAAGATAGTATCGTTTCTTCCACGACGTATACGGTCAGCAGGTGCCTGTCCGCAATAATCCTTGGATGAGAAAGCAGCTTCGATACGACTGCGAAAGAAATAGAGTGCATTCTCCAGCTGATAGTTAGCCAGAACATCAAAGGCTGAAAGCATGCTCGGTGTCTGCATTTTCACAATCATTTCCTTCCACAAGAGAGGATTCTCCTTCAATCTTGTTTCTGCCTCTTCCGCTCCAAGTTTCTGTATCAGCGATTCTGCCACCTTGCAGAGCATGATGCACGCCATCATTCTCATCGTGGTAGGACAGATACGAAAACGCTGGCGAGCTTTCACTTTGTCATCATCTTTCATCGTCTCCAGTCTTATCTGCTCCAGCCATTCCCTGCCCTTGGCTTCCAGCTTAGGCAGTTCTACTTCGCCTGCCATCATGGGTAACAGATGTGCTATCTGCAGAATATTGCTTTGCTGGCGAGGTGTAAGCACGAAGAGGTTATCTGTGAGCGGGGTGAAGGTATTATCCGGCGTACGAGCCACGACAATACGGCTTTGGAAACCATCCGTATAATTGTTCACTACTCGATAAAGTGCATCGGGAGTGCCGCACATCACCACATTCCATAACAGTCTGTCTATATGGACATTCACAGCATCTGCACTTCTTGCCTCGCGCTCATAGCTTGTTCCGTCGTAAGCCTGTCTTAACATGACGGAAAAGTCGCTCATCGCCGATTTCCACTTCTGTGCTACGGTGTCAGCTTCCGGTGTAAATGAGAAGGCGTGTTTGCCTTCAGTATTCGCCAGTCTTTCAGCAAGATTCGCCACCGTATTGTTCAGTGTCAAGCATCTTACCGGCAGTTTCGGCTCTTCCGGCTGCTCCTTCTTGTTCTTAGCCGCACGCTTCTTGACTCTCCATTCATCCTCCTTCAGCTGGTACATTTTGTCCATTGCTTTTACTTCTGAAGTCCATACATTGATTACCGGGTCAATACTTCCCTTTCCTGATGCAAAATCACCGGCAATGTAAGAGATGAGGTTGAGCGAATTCATCTTGCCGTGAATGGAGATTTTCACGCCAGTAGCCAGCATTCCGATGACAGGACAGATAGCGGTAATCACGGGTAAAGCAAGTGTCGGCCCTACTGCATTAACCGAGTCGCGTACTCCCTGCGGCAATTTGGGCAAGGCTTTGAAATAGAACAGTTCATCCTGGGCATTTGCCTCGTCCAGTGCATTGATCAGTTCCTCATTCTCCTTAAGCGTTATGCCTTTCAGAGTAGCTTGCTTCAACTTTTCCTGTCTCAGCGCAGCCAGTACATCTTTCAGTCGCTTAGGCATTTGCGTAAGTTTTTCTCCGAGTGCAGACTTGATGCAAGCCATCTTCTCCTGCTCAGAAAAACCATCATAGCAGGGAATAATCTGAGCCATCAGATTGCCATCAAAGCCACAGATGTGGCGCAGGTTCACAGCCAGCTCAAAGGTCAGCGTATTGCGGTTGGAGCGCATCGGCTCCTGCCCATCATTATACATCTGCCACCACTTCTTAATGATTTCCCCATAAGGAATCCCGAGGTAATTGTCTTGAGAGACGGAGGGAGTCGAAGCGGATGAAGCAGAAGAAGAGGACGCAGAAGTAGAAATTCTCGAATTTTTAAATTCCTGACCCTTGAAAACCCCTTGAGAATCCTTCTTGAATTCTTCCTTCCAAGGCTCATAATGCTTGTTTGCCTTGTGCGCCCCTTCCGGCAGTTTCTCCTGTCCGTATCTTTCACGCTCTTCCAGAACCTTCCCTTCAGCAGCCACGGCAGCCTCATCATATTCATCCTTGAAGAGTCGTGGCGAAAGGAAGAGCAAATCTTCGTCATCCGATGTAGTAGTGAAATAAACCCGGTTAATGTCGTGAGCCGAAGTATCCATTTCGCACTTGAGCATCGTAGCAATCCTCACCTGATTCTCCAGAACCGTCTTGCCCTTTTCGCGTTCAAACACCGCATGTCCGCCTTGTCGTGCACTGCGTTCCAGCATCAGCAGTCCGTACTTGTCCGGTTCCTTCAGCAGCAGCTTGGCAGCCTTGGCAAAAGCCTCCGGCTCATCCATATCAAACCCGAAAGCACCGCTTGGCAGTTTCATTCCCTTCACCACGCCTTGCGGATAATGGCCGGAATAATTAAACTGCACCAGTCTCCGTTTCGCAGCATCGTTTCCGGCACGAGCCAGGCGAAGATTCGCCTTCTGCTCATTGCTTCCACGCAGCTGCTTATACTCCTCTTCCGAAGTGATGGAGCGGGCAACCTTGTGCCCATTCTCCACCTTAATTAAATAACAACTCATCTATCTTATTACTTATCGTTTTAATTGATAATCCACTAAAGCATCAGCCCCTTCTGCTGACTCAACAGCCAGCGTTTGGGCGATGTTGAGTCCCTCATGGAAGAACACCTTCAGCGTGAGCTGAATAGCCCCATCCTTGGTCTTGCTCACACGACCATGCGCCAGTTTCTTAATCAGTTCCGACTGGCTTTTCGGCTTGGAAACTGCTACGAAATCAAATGTTCCGTCTTGCATTTGCTGAGCCACACCATGACGGCGAAAAGCTTCTACAACACCCTGATTTACAGAATCAGGACTGAAGAGGAAATACTGCTTATCATCATAGTAAGCTATTCCACCCAACTGCACATGCTGGCAGCCGTTATTATTCACCTGCTGGTTATTAACCTGCTTCTTATTTGCTTTTTTCATAAATCTGAATTGAATTTTAGGAGAAGAAACATCCGGATTGTTGCGCGCTTTACCATGGAAAATCCTCCTCTGTTTCAACTCAGTTTTTTACTTTTTTACCCTTTTACCTTTTCTATGTCCGTAACCAGAATATCCTGATAAACCTGACCATTATGCTCATGGGTAGTAAAGCGGAGCGTAACAGCCACCAGCTCACCAGCCGCATACTTACATTGCGCCATATTGCCGAGCATTGCCGCAGCATACTGGTTCTCATACTTGCCGCCCATCTCCTGGAGAACGATGTTGCATTTCATCATCTGTCCGTTCTCACTTTTCTGACTCTGTACAGCGAACGCCTCGCCCTGCTGCACCACTCTCATAAACATTCCGTTCATAATTTGTAAACCGCAAGGTCTAACCTTCCTTTAAGGTTTTCTTTAATCCGCCCAACCTTGCTAAAGCTGGTGCAAAGATAGCAACACTTTCGATGCAGCGGAATAGTTGGTGAAAGAATGCCCCCTCATCTTTTCACCACTTTTTATTTCAGCTCCGCTTCAAGGATGTTTTTCATCACGATAAGCAGGCTGACGGCTCCGTCGCCCCCACAGGCCATTCGCCGTTCATATTCCTTATTAATAAGGTCGAAGAAGAGTTTCAGATAGAACCGCTCCGTAGCTTTCTTCATCTCCTTCCCGTCTCTGATATTCCTCAGCGTAGGATAGTTGATGCTGCTGTCGAGCCTTGCCAGTTTGCTGTGCGTATAGCCCAGCTTGATGACGGCTTCATAGGCAATGCCCAGAGCCGTAAGCTGATGTTTTTTTCTGCCATGATTCCTGATCGGTTTGCGAGAGAAGCCGTGGATTCCCGATGGCCATCTTCAATCACTTTGTGAGGTTCCCCGCCTCCGCTCAGGTTAATACTAAAATAAAAAAACTCGGAAATGAGAAACTGATTCCCAAATCCGAGCGCAAAGATAAGATAAAATTATATAAGTGCCTGAAAAACAAAAAGGTCATTTCCGGACGACCGGAAATGACCGAAAATAAATCTCCTTCAGAAAACATTTTCTCTGTTTATACAATATGTCTGAAAGTATTAACCATATCCCAGAAAGCAGCATCATCATAAGGTTTCAGAACCGGATTCGTATAACTTTCGAAACTGGTTTTCGAGATATCAGCTAATACTGCAACCGCCTCATATTCTACGAAAGAAGGTCTTCTTATCACACCTGCATCCATTGCCGCCCTCACTGGCATAGCCAAATCCTTTGGTTTCTTCTTACCCTTCTGGAATTCCTGAATCTTTGAAATAATACTGCTGGCATTTTTCTCTTCAATAACAAAAGAACCAGCTGAAAGCGGCATGACCTTGCAGCCTACTCCCAGTTTCCGTTTCAACAGAATCACCTCCTTATCGAATTTTCCAGAATACTGCTCGTTCAAATCGCGTAATGGATTGAGCACCTTTTCGATTGTATCATCAGAATACTCGCATACCTGCTGCAGAAATGGATGGAGAAAATCACTAGCCTCAGCTTCAGTAGTGCCGTCAGTCTTCATACTCTCCAGTTCACAAGTCAGCAAGTTGGTCTTCTTCCCTTTCAACCATTTCTCCTGTTCCTTTTTAGCACAGATATCGAGCATCGGAAGAAAGAGTGGATGGTCAACCCAGCGGTCATAAATAATCCTGATGACAGCATCAGCATCAACCCCCTTGTACTTCTTGCCTACAGCACAAAACACCCCGGTAGCCACCATCATGATGAGCATTGCCTCATCCTTATTATCAGCCTCATCCATGATATCATCCATCTCGTCAGCAATACCCTCTATGATATCCGGCAACTGCAAAACGTCTCCCACAAAGTATTTTGCCGAAAGATACAGTTCTGCCGGGGCGAGCGTCGTATACCCCTCCTGATGATACTGCCTGAGCGCATCTACGAAAATAATATACACATCATCTCTGAGCAAGTCTCTTCTGGCCTGCTTGAGTTGTTCTTTTTCCAAATGAATAATCATAATCTCATTGTTACTCTATTTTGCCTTCACATGCATCAACAGAGGTGTTTTTCATAGCGTTCAGCATCTCTACGATTTCAGTTTCAGCCTTTAATATATCATTATGTTCTGCCTTCTCACCATCCTTTTTCTTGCCCGTAAAAAGCATTTCCAAAAGTTTTTCATCCAATTGCTTATGAACGATTTTGTCCGTATTCTCCTCGTCTGATTCTACAAAACAACGGTAAGTAGTCCCATCCTTGGTAATCAGTTCTACGGGCGTATTCGTGGCTTGCGAAAGAGTAAGCATATTCTTCATGTATACGCTGCTTTTGTCAAGATAAATAGCAGTATGTCTATCCTTGTTATTAACTTTGAACAACTGATTATATTTGCCCTCTTTGGCTGCCAGCGCCAGAGATAGTAATGAGGGCATGAGCGAATCATCAAAATAATCTCTCCCCTGTTTTTTAAAATCTGCTACACGCTTAAGCATTTCCTCCCTACTCATATCGGGCACATTGAAGAGCATGTCTCTTGTTACATTCTGCAGTTTCCCCCATGCCTGAAACAAATCTTCCGGATAATATTTGGGTAGAATCTCCAAGCTGTAGCAGTAGTCACCATAGAGCACTCTATTCAACTTTTCTGTCAATATTTCTGCCACTCTTTTCGGTGCAGGAAAAGCCTTACGGCGATTCTGTATAGCCACTGTGCGCAGCCCCTCGCGGTTATCAATGATGACAAAACAGGATGGTTCATTCTTAGTAAGGGCGTTCTCGTAATGAATTTCTACAGAGATATCGAAGGAATTGGCAAGCTGCATCAGGATGATATTGGGGTTAATCTCCAGATGATAAACGCGATGGTTAAATACTTTGGCATAGGGGATGCCTTCCTGCTGCTGTTCCTCAGAAGGATCACCTTCGCCGAAAACGATGGTGGAATCCTCTGCGAAAAGAGCTGCCAGATGGCTCTGCCTATTTTCCCATTCATAGGGGGCAAAGTCATACTTGTATCTGATATAATAGTCAGCAAACTGGGCCATATTGAAAGATTTTAAGTTTCTAAAATTGTTTTAAGGGTACTTAGTCATATAAGATGCCCTATTGTTACGCAAAGGTACAAATAAAAAAATGAAAAAAACACATTATCACGTTATTTAACGTAAAAAAATAAGAATGGAAAATTTTCTCTTTCCGGTCATTAAGGTCAAGGTCATTAAGGTCATTAAGGGTTTCGGGGGGAACGGAATATATATAT
>ULRN01050206.1_pt1 | contig 14767 bp, 29 predicted proteins | sample 1955461 | NCBI WGS metagenome assembly ULRN01 (sample SAMEA4835683, study PRJEB28245) | human gut metagenome | biome: gut microbiome; material: fecal sample | place: Denmark | collected 2008 | reverse complement strand
GGTTTCCGGCGATGCACGGGTTTTCGGCAATGCACGGGTTTTCGGCAATGCACAGGTTTTCGGCGATGCACGGGTTTCCGGCGATAAGGATTATGCATATGCTCACGGTTTCGGATCTTGTAATCGCACAACCACATTCTTCCGGCTTAAAGATGGAGATGTAGGCGTACGCTGTGGATGTTTCTACGGAACGCTTGCGCAGTTCAGAGATAATGTCTGCGAAACGCATGGAGAGACAAAGAAAGCACAAGAATATTTAATGTTAGCGGACTTAATGGATTTCAGATTCAAAAATTAAAAAAAACTAACGAAATGAGATTTGTAAAGATGATTACATGCGATAAAGGGAATGTGGAAATGGAAGGAAATTTAATATTATTAGAAGCAGAAACAATCGCGATATTAAGAGGAATAAGAAACACCCTCGAAGAATCGTGTGAAAAAAAACATGCAGAAGAATTAATGCAAAAAATATTTGAATTATCCGCAATGACGCGAGAAGAAATAGAAGAGGAAATGAAAAAATTAGCACAAGAAATAGAGAGAGAAATAGCGGAACACCTAATGAAATGAACGAGGAGCTTATTTTGTGGATCATCCGCTGGGAAGATCCGTACGCATTAGAGTGTAAGACAATGACCAGACTGGAAGTCGAAAAGTACGCTCAAGAAAATCAAAAAAGCGCGGAGGTACATATATAATCAATTAAAAAATGTGAATAAATTAAGTAGAAAGGAAAGAAGATGTATGAAAATAATTAAATTAAAAAGTATTCACATCCAGAATTTTAAGGGATGTGTGAACAAGTTAATTTCATTCGGCGAATTAACGAAAATATATGGCGCAAATGCAACTGGAAAGACAACGGTATTTGATGCTTTCACATGGTTGTTGTTCGGAAAAGATTCGCATGGAAGTGCAAAGTTTGATATTCGCACATTAGATAAAGACGGAAAGATGATTGACAATCTGGAAATATGCGTAGAAGCAATCCTTTCTGTCGATGGAGAAGAATATACCTTGAAAAAAGTTCAAAAACAAAAATTTGTGAAGAAAAGAGGGACAGGAACAACAGAGTTTCAAGGAAATGTTAATGAGTTTGAAATCAACGGTTATCCGAAATCAGAAAAAGATTTTAAAAAGTTTATTTCCGGCATGATTGACGAAAAGATTTTCAACCTTGTTACAAATCCGATCGCATTTACTTCTTTACCGTGGAAAGAACAGAGAGAAATCTTGATGCAGTTCGTTGCAGATTCTTCAGATGTTCAGATTGCAGAGGGGTACGGAGAAAAGTTTTTAAAACTTATTCCAGAGCTGAAAATCGCAAGCACGGACGATATTCTGAAAAAGTATACAAAAGCGAAGAATACATTAAAAGAGAAAATGACAGAGATCCCGGCACGCATTGATGAAGTATCGAAACAGCTTGTCACAGTAGATGTCGGTGCTCTTGAAGTGGAAAAAGCTGCGAAAGAAACTGCTTTGAAAAAAGTAGAGGATAAACTTGCTGGTGGAACTGAGAAAAGCAAAGAGATCAATGCTAAAAGAGAACAAGTGATGAACCTGAAATTTGATTTAAGCGATATCAGCAATAAAGAAACAGAGATTCTGATGGAAAAGAGAAGAGGTGTGGCTTCTGAATGCAACGAAGTAGAAGAAAAACTAATGTCTTTGAAAAGACAGGCTAATTCTATTGCGGTGGATATCGAAAGCGCAGAAAAGCAAAAAGAGAGTGCGGAAACTGATAAAAAGAAATTTATAGATGAATGGAGACGCGAAAAAGCAAGCGTGTTCCCAGAAATGAAGACATTCCTAGAATATACGCCATTGCCGGAACTTGCAGAAGACGATTTGATTTGTCCGACTTGCGGTCAATCTCTTCCGAAAGAAGTTCGAGAAAAGCGTATTTCTGATTATGAGGAAAGAAAAAAAAATGACGAAGAGAGATATAAAAAATCGAAGGCTGAATATGAAGAACGCTACATTTCAGATAAAGAAAAGTTTGAAAAGAACAGAGAAAACAATCTGAAATCCATTACAGAAAAAGGACAGAAAGCAGCAGATAATATTCGAGAATATCAGAAAATCATTAATGATAAACAACAGGAACTGGAAGCAGTCAATGCAGAAATCGCAAAATTCGAAGAAACATTAAAAGAAAAGGAAGAAATCATTGATTCAATCCCGGCTGTAGCCGATATGTCAAAAAATGAAGAGTACCAAAAAATCAGCGAACAGATTCTTATGTTGGAAAACGAAATCGAAGAAATGAGCAAAGAAACAGTTGGAAAAACAGAATTAGAAGCAAAAAAAGCTGTTTTGCGTGATGAAATCTCAGATATTATTGCGAAAATCAAATCTGTGGACAATTCAAAAGTTAAAGAGCGTATTGCAGAGTTGGAAAAAGAAAAAGCGGAAGTCGGACAGAAGATTGCAGAACAGGAACAAATGATTGATTTAACAGAAGAATTTATCAGAGAGAAAATGAATCGAATTTCTTCTGTGATTAACGAGAAGTTTGGGGGAAGAGTTACGTTTAAACTTTTTGAAGTTCAGATAAATTCTGGAATCAGAGAAACTTGTGAATGTCAGTGGGATGGAAGAACCAATATGAGTAATGGAGAATCTATCGTGGCAGGAATGTATATTTGCAAGGCGCTATCTGAATTATATGAAGTTAGTTGCCCTCTTTTCGTAGATAATTCGGAAGCGGTCAGCGATGGTAGATTTCCAGATATGAACTGCCAAGTTATAAAATTGTTTGTTTCTAATGATAAGGAGCTTGTAGTTTGCTAGAAATGTTTGATTAGGAGTGGAAAATGAGAGCAGAATGGAGAATCAAAGGAATTTATAAGGCTGATGCTCAAAAAGTCGCTGATGAAATCGGAGATAAAAAAGTTACACCACAAGAAATTCTTGAAAAGGCTAGAGATGAAACGTCTGAACTTCACAAGTGCTTTGAATGGGATGATAGTGTGGCAGCAGAACGATACCGATTGCAACAGGCAGGAAATGTATTGAGGATGTTGGTATTTACTCCAAAAACAAGTGAAGAACAGCCGGTGCGATGTTTTCACATAACTACGGAGAAAAATACATATCAGCCGACACAGCAATTCCTTGTTCAAGAAAACGAGTATCAGAGTCTTTTGAAAAAGGCATTGAATGAGTTAGAAACATTTAAACGAAAATACCATACACTTTCCGAATTGGAACAGGTATTTGAAGCGATTGAAAGCATTTAACAACTGAATATCTGTTTAATGGTAGGTGTAGTTGTTGGCTTGATTTCCAGCGATCAAATTTTAATTCAAAAAACAATAGCGAAATAGATTATAGGAAAGGAAAAAACAGAACATCGCAAACATTCAAGTCAATACCTACGCCTATCATTGGCAGGAAACAGCTAAGTAAAATTCAGTATAACTTAGAAAAGTAAATAACAACATAGGATAACGAAAAAAACAGTTTGACCGTCTTGTTGGTTGCAATAGCAACTGAAACCACACTTTACGAATGAATAGGACAGAATAATGAAGATTACGAAACCGAAGAATAGAAGAGCATATAAGAAAACAGACTATTGCAACGAACTGGGCGGTCAAATAGAAAATCATACAAGAGGGATATAAAAATGAAAAATGAAGATGTAATTGAATTAAAGCCATTAGGAAATAAGTTTATGGAAGTAACCATAGTAGGGGATAGTGATTTAGTCCTTAATAAAATGAATGATGTCAATGCAAAGCAGTTGATTGATAAGAGAAAGGATAAGGCAAAAGACACTACAAAACCTAATACGTGGGAAGAAATCATTACCTCTATGCACTGGTATAACGGAAAACCTACCGATTTTTCAGAAAAAGGTCTTGCAAAAGCATTAAAGGAAAATGCGCCTTGCATTACTGATTTTGGGTTGAAAAAATCTTTCGGAGACGCTGTAGTTCGCGCCGAGATCGACAAGTACAAGACAAAATTTGATGCAAACGTGAACATGGTGGATAAAAGCGGTTTAGTTCCGATTAAATTTGCAGAGCATTTTATTGATGAGAAATTGATGTCTCCAAAGAAAGGAAGTCCAGTGCTTGTTCATCTAAATCGATTTACTGGATGGAGCGCAACATTCACAATTTCTTATATGGAAAATGTATATTCTGCGGAACAGATTATCAATATCATCAATATTGCAGGATTTGGACTTGGAATTGGAAGTGGCAGAACGAGTGGTTTTGGAAGATACCATGTAGAAAATGTAAGGGCGGTGTAAAGAATGATCGCAATTAAAGCACGATACTTAAAGCATGGAGAACCCATTGGAAAAGACTATGTTTTTGCTTGTAACTTTCTTCCGAAACTGGGAGATATTGTAAAAGCCGGAAAAGCAAAGGCGGTTGTGACGGAAGTAGATACATCAGATGGTGCGGTTTATAAGTACGATGGAGAATTGAGAGTAGCAGAAGAAATGGAGGAGTAGTAACAAATGAAAGAAGAATTACTTAACATTGCCATGCAGTCTTTATCTGATGATGATGTGAAAGAAATTGTAAAAGATAAGTTTAAAAAGATGATAGAAAGAGCAGTAGAAGATGCTTTTAAGTGGGGAGATGCGGAAAAAGCAATTAAAAGAAAGGTTACAGAGGTTATGGTTCCGTATATTGAAAAATATGACTTCTCCGAATATCTTCCTAAGTTAGATTCAGTATTGACGGAAATTGTTAATTCTGATGCTTGCATGGGAAATAAAACAATCTTCGAAAATTTCAGAGATTTGATGATTGAACCGGAGCAGAAAGAAATAAAAGTAACCGATTTGTTTAAAGCATGGAAAAATAAGTGCGAAAGGGATATTAATACGGATGGTTTGGATATTGATTACGATGATGGGGTTTCATACTCATGTGTAGAGTGTGAAATGATTGTGGAAGAATTGGGCAAACCATCATGGAGCAGTACTAAAAGAGCACTAATTACATTTGAAAATGAGCATGATGAATCACTTAATGTTGAAATTCCTATTTCTAAATGGATATTTGATAGTGGGAGAGAAGAACCATATACACTTTCATTAGAAAATGATTTGACAATTTCATCATTGAGGTATATGGATGATTTTCAGATTTTGCTAATGCGTCTTGCTAGAGCTAGAACAACAATCGTTATTGATAAGAACTATGATAGTGATGATATTTACCCGGAAGCAGAACCGGAAGCAAGTTTTAGCTAATAGAAAAGGAGAAAGAAATGTCAGAAGAAACAAAAGAATACATAAAACTTCACATGGAAATATTGAAAGAATGCATGAAGAAAGAGGGATTGTTGTTCGCAATTTTAGTTGATAAGAAAGATTTTGATAATTCAAGTATCTGCATTGTCGATAAAGAATCACTTATTTCAAAAGGAAAAACCGAGGGAATAAAGTTTCGATTAGATGAATTGAACAAAGGATTATTGTAGGAGGAATAAATTATGTCAGAGAATACACAGGTAGCAACACAGAATACAGGAGCGGTAGCACAGAAACCAAAGACGTTTGACGTGGCTTTAATGGAGAAATTGGATAGTGTGAATGACGCACTACCAAAAGATTTTAATAAACAGAGGTTTGTTCAGAATACACTTGCACTAATCCATGACAACCCAAAACTTATGGAATACAAGCAGTCAGAGATTATGTCCGGTCTGATGAAAGGAGCAACACTCGGATTAGATTTCTTTAATAAGGAAGCGTATCTCGTTCCATATGGAAGCCAGTTGAATTATCAGACGGATTATCGTGGAGCAAAGAAACTCGCAAAGAAGTATTCTATCCGTCCAATCAAGGATATTTACGCAAAACTTGTTCGTGAAGGTGATGAATTTGAGGAAGTTATCGAAAACGGAGAACAGGGTATCAACTTCAAACCTAAGGCTTTTAATGACGGAAAGATTATCGGAGCATTTGCAGTATGCCTGTTTGCAGATGGCGGAATGGTTTACGACACAATGAGCCTTGCAGATTTGGAGAACACAAGAAAATCAAGTAAGGCGAGCAATTCTCCGGCTTGGAAGAATTTCACGGGAGAAATGTATAAAAAAACAGTTCTGCATAGACTTTGCAAGCACATTGAACTTGATTTTGAGAATCCGACACAGCAGAGCAATTTCATGGCAGGAATGGAAATTGAAACAGATGTAAGTGAGATCGCACACAGAGAAATCGCCAAAAACGAAAATTCACAGCCGTTTGAAGTTGTGGCAGATGTGGAAGCGAAAGAAGAACCAAGTTTCGTGACGGAGGGGTAGGAAATGAGAGTAATTAGTCAAGATGGAATGCAAGATATTCCGTATGAAAAGTTTGTGTTTTCAATTACAAAAGACAATAGGATTGTAGCAACAATAGGATGTACTGCTCCACCAGCAGAATTATATATGTCATCAGTTGCAAAATATTCTACACAAGAAAAAGCCGTAAAAGCAATGGGAATGATGAGAAGTGCTTATGCAGGAATGCCAGTTATTTTTCAGAATGTGGAACCATCAGAAGATGTTGAGAGAATGTTTGAAAGAACAAAAATGAATGGAATTGTCGCAATCACAGATGACAAAAAGTCGAAAATCGAATATGTCAATAACGTGATTTTTCAGTTTCCAAAAAATGAAGAAGTGGAGGTATAGCATGAACGAAGCGGAGAAAATAAAAATAATCGCTGACCATTACGGATATGATGCGCAGAGCAGACAGTGCATTGAAGAGATGGCAGAACTGACACAAGCCATCAACAAGTTTTGGAGAAATCAGCTTGGTTGTGGGAAATATGAATTGCCGAATGACCCAGAGAAAATTCCGTTGTTCACAAAGGAATATGACAATCTTATTGAGGAAATAGCAGATGTGCAGGTTATGTTGTTGCAAATGGCATATCTCCTAAAGACCGACATTCAATCTATGGTTGATATCAAGTTGAATAGGCAGTTGGAAAGGATTAAGAGAGAATGATTGAATTTGAACAATTAAGCTTTTTTGACAATGAAAAGCCTTTATTCAAAATTAAAACTCCTATTAGGTTGATTGAACTTTTCGCAGGAGTTGGAAGTCAAGCAATGGCGCTTAGAGATTTAGGAGCAGATTTTGAACATTACAGAGTGGTTGAATTCGATAAGTATGCTATTAAAAGTTATAACGCAATTCATGGAACAGAATTTCCGACAATGGATATTACCAAAATTCATGGTTCAGATTTAGGAATTGAAGATGTAGAAAAATTTACATATTTGATGACATATTCATTTCCATGCCAAGATTTATCGGTCGCAGGTAAAGGAAAAGGAATGGCTAAAGGCGATGGAACGAGATCGGGATTACTTTGGGAAGTCGAAAGATTATTGAATGAGGTTGAGAACCTTCCTCAAGTTTTGATAATGGAAAATGTTCCACAAGTACATGGAAAGAAGAATATTGCAGATTTTGAGGAGTGGATCAAATTTCTCAAAAGCAAAGGCTACTCAAATTATTGGCAAGATTTGAATGCTAAAAATTACGGAGTTGCACAAAACAGAAATAGATGTTTCATGGTTAGTATTTTAGGAAATTATAAATATGAGTTTCCGGAACCGATAGAACTAACTAAGAATATGAAGGATTACTTGGAAGATGAAGTTGACGAAAAGTATTATATCAAAAATGAGAAAGCAGATAAGCTGATTCGTCAATTGATTGACAACGGAACTCTTGAAAATACAATGTTGACAGACAGACAGACAGACAGACAGACAGACAGACAGACAGACGGACAGAACTGTCGTTGACGGAACAATCAATAATCCAAGGAAACGAGATGTCGCAAACTGTATCAAAGCAAGATATGATGCAGGGATCTCGAACCTTAGTGCAGACGGAACCGTGGTTGTTGAACAATGAAAACATTGGAAGAAAAACAGACACGGCAACTTGTTTGCTTGCTAGAGATTACAAAGGTTATGGAAAGATGCAGCTTGGAAATGGAGTAGTAGAGCAATGGAGGAAATCTTAGGTAGCATTTATTGTAACAACAGCGAGATATTCGGCATTCGATTGATGAAGAATATGTTTAAAACAATAAAGGCGGAGAGTCATGATTTAGGAGTTGTTATGAAAGAAAAGAAAATTGGAAACTTATATGGATTCTCCGGTGGGAATTATGCAGGGAATGTATATGAAAAAAACAATTTATGTCCAACAATTAATACGTGCCAAGGAGGTGGGAAGCAGCCAATGATTATTGATAATCCAAAACAATTAGGATTTATGGATAGCGGAACCGGAAAACATCAATCGAATACTGTGTATGACGAAAAAGGAATTTGCCCTAATATCACAACAATAGAGGGTGGCGGAACGCAGCAAATTAAAATTGCAACGGCAGATGCAATCAGGAAAGACAATACGATTTGTGTTGCTATGAGAGGCAGAAATCCAGAGAATCCATCAGACAGAACGTCAGGAGTACATACAGAGCAATGCTTGGAAATAAATCAAAACGGAACGAGTAATACGCTCACAAGCGTTCAGAAAGACAATCTAGTGATGCAAACCAATAATTGCATTGATACACAATACAGAATACGAAAACTAACTCCGAGAGAATGTTGGAGATTAATGGATTTTAAGGATTCTGATTTTGAAAAAGCACAAGAAGTAAATTCAAATACCCAGTTATACAAACAAGCAGGGAATTCGATTGTGAAGAATGTGCTTGTTGCAATATTTGGACAAATGATTGATGGAAAGGAAAATGTTTACAAGGAGGTGGTCTAATGCTTATGAAATGTATAAATTCTGGTAGTAGTGGTAATGGATATGCACTCATTTCAGATGATGAAGTTCTACTAATAGAATGTGGAGTTCCGTCGAAAGAAATGTTGCGTGCGATTGATTATCAGACAGGAAAAGTTGCCGGATGCCTTATCTCTCATGAGCATGGTTAAGGAGACCATGCAAAGTATATTAAACAGTACATGAAGTACGGGATCAAGTGCTATACATCTGATGAAGTACAGGAACGGATTGAAACGATCTACGGAGAAAAGACGGTTGGAATGAATCGTATGCACGTTACAAAAATCGGTTCATTCCAAGTGATACCGTTCCAGTCACCACATAACGGTACAGAATGTGACGGTTTCTTGATTAAACATGAAAAAATAGGTTGCTTGCTATTTATTACAGACGCAGAATATTGCAAATATGATTTCTCAAAAATGGGTATCAACCATGCAATGATCGAGTGCAATTATTCCGAGGATTACTTAGATGTGGAAGAAAATCAAGGTAAAACAAATCATGTACTGCAAGGACACATGGAATTACAAACTTGTAAAAGGCTCATACAGACGATTAACAGTCCAATGCTAAGAAGTGTAGGCTTACTGCATTTAAGTTCACAGAATGGAAATCCTGAACGATTCAGAGAGGAAATAGAAGAATTGGTCGATTGTGATGTAGATGTGTGGGTAGCAGAAAAAGGTATAGAAAGGGAATTACGGTTGGAACCGTTTTAGGTGAGAAATGAAAGAAACATTAAAAGTCAAAGATATTCTTTCGCATTGCGAAGAATCTGCGAAAAAGTGCAGAATTTTAGCAGATAAGGCAATCGAGAATGTCGGTCATGGAGAAAGTGAAGAATCAGCGATTGGGGCGTGTGCGTTCTTCATGCAGGAGCAGAGAATGTATCGGCAGATTATACCGGACATTATAAAAGAGCTTGCAGAAAGTGAGGATAAGGAATGAACAGCATTGTAATTGTCGGTCGGGCGGTCAGAGACGCAGAAGTGAGATATTCCACAGGCGAAAAGTCAACAGCATTTGGAAATTACACACTTGCAGTTGATAGACCGTACAAAAAAGACGGAGAGAAAGAAACAGATTTTATCATGTGCAAAGTTGTTGGAAAGACCGCTGAATTTGCCGAAAAGTATATCACAAAAGGCGTGAAGATGATCGTTCGTGGTCGCATGCAGATTGATAACTACACAGACAGGTACGGAAACAAAAGACAATCAGCGTATGTTTTCGTTGAGCAACAGGAATTTGCAGAAAGCAAAAATGCGAATCAGCAGAATAACAATGTGCAGGCTGGTCCGTCACCTTTTGGTAATATGCCTACCGATTCGGAGGGGTTCATGAACATTCCTGATGGAATAGACGAAGAATTACCATTTAATTAAAAGAAGGCGGTGACAAAGATTGAGTTATCAAAACTTTAGACAAATAAAGGCTATTGAGCAAAAGAATAAACAACGGTTGCTTGAGGTTAATTCGAGGTTAGATGATGAAAGTGGAATTTACTTTCTGACAAGAGAAGATGAACAAGGTTTCCGATACGCTTACATCGGACAAGCAGTACACATTTTGACTAGACTTGCGCAACACCTTGTCGGTTATCAGCATATTGATTTGTCGCTGAAAAAGCATGGTCTGTATTCAGAAGAGAATCCGTATGGGTGGAAAGTGAATTTTAGACACTATACAACAAATTTGCTTGATAAAATGGAGCAGTTATGGATTAAGCAGTATGCGGATAAAGGTTATCAGTTAAGAAATAAAACTTCTGGAAGTCAAGGCGAGGGAAAGGCACAGATTGCAGATTATCGACCGCAGAAAGGTTACAGAGACGGTTTAAAACAAGGAAGAATTAATCTAGCTAGGGAATTATCGTCTATCGCAGAAAAGCACCTTAAAATCGAAATTAGGGACGATAAGAAGAATAACAAGATTTCGCAGCGACAGTTTGAGAAGTTTAAGGAACTGTTGAGTGAAGAAAAAAGCGTTTGATTAAGAATACAGAACTTGAAGAACAAAGAATTGAGGTCTCGGTATGAGCGGTTGGATAAAAATACATAGAGACATTTTGTATCACGAAATATGGAGTGATAAGCCGTTTTCAAAAGGGCAAGCGTGGATTGACCTTATTCTTATGGCGAATCATTCAGACAATAAATGCATGGTCGGGAATAAGGTAGAAGAAATTAAGCGTGGTAGTTTTATCACGTCTGAACTGAAATTGATGGACAGGTGGGGATGGGGAAGAAAAAAGGTTCAGTTGTTCTTGAAGTTTCTGGAAAGTGAATCCATGATTGTCCGAAGTGCGAACAACAAAAGAACAGCAATAACCATTGTGAATTATGATGTTTATCAATATCAGGGAACATCAAAAGAACAACAAAAGAACAACAAAGGAACATCAAAAGCACACAAACAAGAAAGAAAGAATGAAAAGAATGTAAGAAATTATAATAATTTCGAGCGTAGGAAGTACGACATGGATTCACTAGAAAGTAAGTTGATGGAGGTGAATATGAATGGCAAAATCAATAAAGCATAGTTTCAATGGAAGTCCAAGGAAACAGTCGATAGGATACAAGACTGGTAATATGGCAGCTTTTATGTATGCCGGTTCAAAACGAAAGAGAAAGAAAAGGGTGAAAGGAAAATGAACTGGGTGAACAAAGCACATAAGAGAATAGAAAAGCAAAAATCTGACGAAAAGTATAGTAAGGATTTGAGAAATGCATTAGATTTATTCTTCTTGATCACAGCAGACTATCTGCACAGGCATGAGTGATATTCAAAAAAGAGACTTATTAGGTTCATCGATTTTGCAGTTCAACAACTGCATTACGCGGAAGAAGATAGTAACTACTTTCTCTTGATGAATGAAGCGTTATGTGACGAAACCGGGATAAATGTTTTAAAGGGATTTGTGAGAAAGAAAAAGAAATATAAGAAGTGACAACAGGAATTTTGATACTGGCAGCGTTTCTGATCGGAGCAATGGTCGGGTACTGCTGCGGAAAGGATGAATAATATGGAAAAGGAATTTACAAAAGCAGATTTGAAAGATGGTATGGTGATTGAAACAAGAGAAAGAGGAAGATACCTTGTGCTTGGAAATATAGTTGTAAGAAATGGTGGTTACAACAGGTTAAGCAGATATGGGGATGATTTAACAGAACATTCATTTCACAATAAAGCATATGACATTGTTAGAGTTTTTAAGGTAAGGAATGATTGCTCGAGCAATTTAGAAGGTCTACTTGAAGATTGCAATCTTGAAATTATCTGGGATCGCAAAGAAACCAAGCGCATGACTGCCGAAGCAATGCGACAGAAGTTGGAAGAACTGACAGGAGAGAAGATTGAGGTTGAACCAAGTAGAGAAGAGATGATTGGTGCGTGTTATGAGTTCTGCAATAAAAGAAAATGTTTGAGCACATGTGCTTTGAGAGATAGCGGAACTTGCACTTTTAGAAACTATTCCGATGAACAATTAAAAGAATGCTACGAGAAGGTGATGAAAGATGAACGAAAAGAAAGTTAGAGAAGCAATAGAAACTATCAAATCAAATTATCCGACAAGTGGATATTATATGTTATGTGAAGCATTAGATACAGCAATCGAAGCACTGGAAAAGCAGTTGCCGAAGAAACCTATTGAACATTCTACAAAATTTGCAGCAATTTACGAATGTCCAACGTGTGGAAATATAGATGTGTATGGACAGAAAAATTGTGATAATTGCGGACAAGCGATAGATTGGTAGGAAAGTTAAATAAGGTTTAAACAAGCTTAAAACAAGAGTCCTACGAGTTTTCTTACGAGTTTTTTCGCAAGGAACTCGTAGAGACTCGGAAGGGTGGAAAGTATGGAAGAACTAAAGAAATGCCCGTTTTGTGGTGGAGAGGCGGAAATAGTTACAGAAAGTAATCATGCAGCATTTATTAGATGTAAAAAAAGATGCTGTAGGACATATGTTTTTATAAGTCCTAAAGTCGCAGTCGAAGCATGGAATGAGAGGGTAGAAGATGAATAGAGAAATCCTTTTTAAAGCAAAGAGATTATATAATGGCGAATGGGTGGAAGGATATTTATTTGATGACGGAATGCCTAAACCGAAACGTTATTTTATTGGCGGGATAATCGTTAAACCCTATGAAGGTACAGCGTGTGACAAATGGAATATAGTCGGCATTGACTTTTTCGAGATTGATATTGACACTCTCTGCCAATACACCGGACTTACCGACAAGAACGGTCAGAAGATTTGGGAGAATGATATCTGCGATAGAAAAGAAAAATATCCTGAAATCGCGACATACAATAAAGGAGATTGGCAGTTAGATTACAGTTATGTATTTGGAAAAGAGATGCACACAGATGCTTGCAATCTTGGATTTTATGTATGTGAAAGGAACTGTGTTGAAGTGATCGGCAACATTTTTGATAATCCTGAGTTGTTGGAGGTGGAGTGATGACTGGAAGAGAATTAAGCGATAAGCTGAATTATTTAGGGATGGAAAGAAGAATTAGAAGATTAGCACTTGAAGATAAAATGGAAACAGCGGAAAAAATCGCAGTAATGACAGAAATTGAAGTCTGTGAATTAATTTCAAAAAAGTATGAGGTGGTTTATTCCGAAGCGGAAGAAATCGGTCTTGTCAAGAAGGATAAGATGAACGAATATAAGTCTTTGGTGAAAATTATTTCTCGTTGATGGAGGTGGAGTGATGAGAAAAATTGATAAGCAAATTGAAGAATGCAGAAATCATATGAAACCTTATATGAAAAATGAAGAAAGTACAAATGAATTAAGAGAAATGTGTAAATGTTGTGAAGTATATTGTGGGAAAGAACACGATTACGATGAATGTCGAAATAAACCATGTTTTAGATTCTGGCTTGCTTATGAGTATTTGGGTTGGATGAATGCATTTAGTTAGGAGGTATAACAAATGAACGTACTAGAGAAGATTTTGGAAGAGGTAACGCAATATACAAAAGATGTATACGAATGCGATCTTGACGATATCGTTGAGTATCAAAGAAGAAACAAAGAGGATAAATGTACATATATTGTACAAGGAATTGAAGAAGCAACAGAGTTTATCCGTTCACACATGGATGAAACTATTTCTGAAATGGAAAAAGTTGAAAAAGAGAAAGTAACAAGCGCAGAGATAATAACCAGACAAATTGATGGAAAACCATATTATCATATTAAGTTTAAAAAAGTCGGTGAAGATGAATACACCATAGGGTATAGTTCTTTCAAATTGGATTATGTTGTTAAATGGCTTAATGATTACTTTGAGTTTTACGGAGAAGCAAAGGTATCTTGTGATGATAACGGTTGGATTCCGGTACAAGGGCGGTTACCGGAAGATAATCATAAAGGAATCTATGATATGCAACTGGTTACTCTTGAAGATGGAGAAGTATGTATGGGAGTGTATAATAATCGCGAAAAAGAATGGTGGACTAGAAAACAAGAGGGAGAAAGATGGTATACAAATAAGCATAATGTTATTGCATGGCAACCTCTTCCAGAACCATACAAGGAGGAAAAGAAATGCTGAGAAAGGCCAAAACAAACGAAGCACAGCGCCGGAAGCAGGCAGAGAGCATCCGGCAACGCGGAATTGAGCAGATGGCAGAGCATGATCCATCCGCGACGTCAAAGCGTCAGATGAATCACAAGCCATATCAGGCTGCGGTGCTGATCCGGGAGCAGGGCGAACAGATGCGAAGAGAAACAGCAGAATCTTGGTTAAAACGAAAAAATATATTAATTTAATAGAAAGGAACTTAAGGCTTATGAGATTAGGGAAGTATTTATCCTCATTGACTAAGCCAGAACTTGAAGAATTAAAAAATGTATGCAATTTTGTAGATGAAGATTTAGTTATTATTGATTGCTTGATAAGAGAGAAAAGCTATGAAGAAATTTCATCTTACATAAAATGTTCTAC
>ULRN01048201.1_pt1 | contig 14794 bp, 9 predicted proteins | sample 1955461 | NCBI WGS metagenome assembly ULRN01 (sample SAMEA4835683, study PRJEB28245) | human gut metagenome | biome: gut microbiome; material: fecal sample | place: Denmark | collected 2008 | reverse complement strand
GAGCCGTTGTCCGAAGTCATATATTTTAAGCCGCTCTCAGTCTCCACGGTTCCCAGCTTCGCGCCCTTTAAAAGCTGCGTGGCCGCGTCGCCCAGGACTTCCCTCCAGGCATCCTGGTACAGAGCGAGACTTTCCTCCGGAACGATGACATGGAGTCCTCCGTCCAGCGCTTCCTGAATATCTCCGAAGGTGTTCCCATCGATCTTCGGCGGGTTCACAGCGGAAATAAAGACAGATGTCAGGTTTGGCGCGGTCAGGCTGTATGGCTCAAGCTCCTTCAGATTTTTGCCAAGGAGGAGCTGATATAATTCTTTGCAGTCAGCCGTCGCGTTTTCCCTTACAACTTCGAGACTTTCGGCAGCGGTAAAGAAACCGGAGTGATCCGCGAGGATATATTCCAGGACTTTTCCGCTGTCGGAATAAAGTCCACCGTCGATCAATGTGAATTCCGGGGTCTGTCCGTCATCTGTGGTCAATGTGAGGTTATTAGAAAGCAGATACTGGTTCCACGCTACAAAATAAGCCGTGTAATAACCCTTTGGAACGACCAACTCTGTGCCATTAAGAAGGGACAGGTCGATCTTTGGCGGAGCCTCAGAAGAAAAGATGATCTTGTTGATCGAATTATTCAGAGGAAGCTCCACATCCGTCACGTTCTCAGGAACGACAAGAGCGTTAAAACGACTCTGCGGGATACCGAGGATCTTTGTACCTTCTTTATTATAAAGGATGCCGTTCTTTACAGAAAAACATGGATTGTCATCCCGGACCTGGTATGCGTCCAGGACAGTATAATATTTCGGATACACCAGGATCGCCGTGTTTGGAAGTACCAGAGTGCCGATATTGCAGATCGAGGCCATACCGGAGAAGTCATCTTTGCCGACTTCCTGAATCCCTTCAGGAACCTCAAGGACATCAAGTCCCTCCGGCGCGGAAGACAGCCGCTGCAGAAAAGCGGCATAGTTATTATCATGGGTCGGATCCCAGCCTGCGGAGGCAGAGACGGTAAGCCCGTCCGGGACAGGAACACGGTCCAACGGATAAAAGACATAACGCCCCGGTCCTGCCGGAGTAAACCAGTTCCCAAGCGGTTCGCCGCCTTCAGTCAGGGACCAGCCGGGGAAGATGGAATTCAGGGTATCGGGGCTGCCCCATTCATCCTTGTGATCAAGATAATACTGCTGCATCTGATTAAAAAAGCAGATGCCATCCCCGGCCTTTTCGGCAAATGACTCGCCAAGAACAGTCCCATTATCATCGAGGACAATAAATTTCGCGTAATTAACGGTGATCGGACATGGAAATTCGATCCAGTCGCTATCTGCATTTTGGCGAAAGTAAAAATTTACAGTGAAATTCCCATCTGCCACAGATGGAAATTCGCCGATCCGGAAATTCTCATTATAGTCTGAAAGACGATGCCGGGAGACTATATTATTGTTTTCGTCATTGACATCCACGAATACATACAGGGAACAGAGGATCTTCCAGTCAGTGAGAACTGCGCCATTGTACAGTGTCTCACCAGAGTTAAAGACGGAGGACGGAATGAAGGTAAGAGAAACATGCTCTGTACTGTCTGTAGTGATGCCGTCTGATGGAAAAGCCGGGTAATTTATATCAGGAGGCAGATCGGGTGGAGCCGGTTTATCACCTGCATTCGGATAATCAGGATCGACCACAGGAGTTGGTGCCGGAACCGGGGCGGGAGCCGGTGTCGGCGTTGGGGCAGGAACCGGTTCCGGTGTCGGCACAGGAGTCGTTCCGCCGCTATTTGTATCTCCACCGCCGCCACCGCCACCGCCGGAGGTATTTCCACCCGGATAACGTCCCGAAGTTCCTGAGCCGGAAGCATCGTCGTCATTGGAATCATCCCACCCGGAGATCCCGCTTTCGGAAAAGGTTCCGCTGCCGGAAGGAAGCTTGATCACGGATTGGTCAGAGCTGTTATTGGATGTTCCGGCGATTACCGCCGCCGACTTCCCAACTCCCTGCGGCAGATTCCCGCCAGACGGCATATCAGAAGTCTCCGGACTGACCAGAAGATTGCTGGCGTTTTTAAGGTCCGTCTCGATATTTCCGTCCTCCGGCATCTGATAGCCGGAATCTTCCGGGTTATCCCTTCCGTAGGAATCATCCGCCTTGGGATCACGCTCGAGGCGATGGTTATCGTCGGAGGTGTCTGTCGGGGACGTCTGCCCGTAATCATTTTTCTCCGGGAACATGATCTGGTTTTCCTGGTAATCGTGAGTGCTGACAAAAAGGTCCGGGCGGAACAGACTTCCGTTCTGGTATCCGTTCCAGACCCGCACACCTCCCGCCAGGACCGCCACAGAGGCAGCAGTTCCGGCGGCCAGCATCGTGAGCCGCTTCAAATCATTTTCCGGTTTCTTATGGTGTTTCATTTCTTCTCCTTTAGTGTCCGTCCGATTTCCTTCCGAATCTTCTCGAAATCGATCGGCTTTGAAAAATGCCCGTTCATGCCGCTCGCGATGGACAGTCTCTGATCTTCCACAAAGGCATCCGCGGACAGGGCAAAGATCGGAATCGTTTTCGCGTCCTTATGATCCAGCTTCCGGATCGCGCGGGCGGCATCCCGTCCGTTCATCTCCGGCATCTGGATATCCATGAGAATAAAATCGTAAGTTCCAGGCGGCGCAGCAGCGAACTTTTCTACCGCGTCACGTCCGTTTACAGCTACATCGACGCTTGCACCGCTTAATTCCAGGATGCTCACAGCAATCTCCGCGTTCACCTCGTTATCCTCCGCCATCAGGATATTGCAGCCTTCATATGTAAAGGTATCGCCGTCCTGCGCAGTATCCTCCGCCGCAAGATTTTCCGGGTGATCCGCCAGAGGCAGCGTCAGATATACGCTGAAATCAGATCCCTCGCCCGGCATGCTCTCAACTAAGATCGAGCCGCCCATCAGCTGGATCAGCTTGTCCGTGATCGCCATACCGAGACCGGAACCGCCGTACTGTTTTGTGATTCCGGCGTTCTCCTGCTCGAATGGGTGAAAGATCCGCTTGATGAACTTCGGATCCATTCCCTTTCCGGTATCATGGACCCGGAACAGGAATTCCACGCTGTCTTTATTCCGCATCATCTGGCGGAATGTCACGCGGATCTCGCCTTTTTCCGTGAACTTCGAGGCGTTGGAGAGGAGGTTTACGAGGATCTGGGAGATCCGCTCCTCATCGCCGACCACATAGCGGACATCCACGTCCTTCATTTCCACGATATAGGTGATTCCCTTTTCCTCAATTGTCTTCTTAAACAGGTTCCGGATCTGGTCTGCCAGGTGGTAGAGGTCGAATGGCTTATTTTCAAGCTCGATCTTACCGACCTCAATCCGGGACATATCGAGAATTTCGTTGATAACGGTCAGAAGAAACTCGGAAAGCTGTTCCGCCTTCACGATATAGTCCTCGGCGCTGTGCCCATGAAGCTGGCGGTGCGCCAGGTTCAGCATACCGATAATTCCGTTTAACGGAGTACGGATCTCATGGGACATCTCTGAGAGGTAAGCGGATTTCGACTGGCTTACGTTTTCAGCGGCCTCGAGATCTGCCCGCATCTCATCAAGCTGTCTCTTTTCCTCCGTGATATCCCGGAAGTGGAACAGGTCCATCCCGTCTTTCCTTGTCACAGAAAGGCGGTAGCAGGCATCCATCCCGAGCGGTTCGATATCCATCAGGATCGGACTTTTGCCGTCCCATGCCTTATATTCTTCCCGAAGCCGCTTTGTCTGTTCCTCAGGAAGCTTCGGGGCAAGGCAGAGAACATCGTTCTTGAACTGTTCCTTCGTAAGACCGAACTGCCGTTCAAAATCCTTTGTCACATAGAGTGGAAAAAGGTCCGAAGAGCGGAGAAGAAAACAGGGGTCATCCACGAGGTCAAACCCGTTAAGATTCCCCTTGTCGTCAGATTTGTTAAAATTTAACCTGCGCCAGGATAGACGCAGATGAAGAAAAACGATCAGCAGGCACGCCGCGACCAGCAATTCTGCAAAAAACAGAAATATCAATACCTTATGTTCCCCCAGCCACGCGAGCTGAAACGCAATCTTTTCCATATTCTATCCCCAATGTAAATTTGTAGCCGGTTACTTCCGGTCCGCCGTCATTGCCTACTGCGGATCGAGCTTTTCAATCGCCTGGATCGTGCGGTCATATTCCTCATGGACGCGTGCGAAAAGTGATTTGCTCTCATCGTCCAGAGTATTGTTTCCGCGGAGCTTTTCGGTCAGAGCGGAGCTGGCATCACATAAAGCAGTAAATCCGAGGTTCAGGCAGATTCCCTTCAAAGTGTGGGATGCGCGGAACGCCTCCGCGCCGTCGCCGCTCTCAATCGCGGCCTGCAGCTGCCCAAAACTCGGATCATTTAAAAATTTCAACGCGAACTTCCTGACAAGACTCTCCAAAACGAGTCTCCCGGTAACTCCCTCATAATCGCCGCATATCATTTCGTAGCATTCTCTTAATGTCATATGTATGGTCCCCTTTTGCAAGTGTGTTGTTTCATATATTTATATATAGATGGTTTTATTATAACTTTCAAAGGATAAAACTTCAACTGGATAATGGGGGGATTTCCAAGAATATCCGGCAAAAGATTACTATACACGGTTCCCGAATCGAAACATCAGCAAAAACTCACAAATCACAGATCAGAGGAACACGGAGGCGAAAAAACATTGGTCCGCATACCGGAATGTGACGATCCCGTGATAATGTTCCGCAATCGAGCGGACCGAGGCGGTTCCGGTTCCAAACCCGTCATGCTTCGTCGAGAGAAAACGTCCGTTTTCCTCCACCGGGGCGGAGGAGCAGGAATTATCGACCGTCAGGGCAAGGTGGCTGTTCTCCTCCTTCGCACGGAGCCGGATAAATGGGTTGCTGCCGGTATATTCCCGGCAGGCATCCAGGGCATTTTCGAGAAGATTCCCGAGGACCGAGCAGAGCTCTGCCTCATTCATGGAAAGCTTCTGCGGGACTGCCATGCTGACGGAAACATCGACACCGGATTTCCTCGCCTCATCGACATAATAGCTGACAATCGTATTCACCGCGTAATTCTCGCACCAGGTACAGAACGTATCCGGCGGGAGCATCTGACGGTACTGTGCAATGTACGCCTTCAGCTCCTCCGTCTTCCCACTGTTTAAATAGTGGTCGATCACATTCAGGTGCTGGCGGAGATCATGTCTTGCCTGCCGGACGCTCTCGATGTGGCGGCTTAACTGCTGGTACTGCGCCTTCTGCATCGCAAGAAGTGTCTCCTGGTGGGCGGTCCGTTCCTTTAATGTCGCCTGCTCGTGGATAATATCGAACGCCTCGAGAAGGATCGAGTAGACCATGACTGTCATCACGAGAAGCCAGATCCTCATTAAGATAAAGCGGAAGCTACGGACGACCGAGATATTGAGGTCGAAATTGTAGATGCAGATGAGCAGTGTGCCGGAAAATGGAAGAAACCAGATCTTCTTCCAGAATGCCGGGCTGTCGACCTGAAAGATCCGGTCCTTCGTCCTTTTCATAAAGAGAAGTCCGAACGGGACTGTTAGGAGCAGGAGCGCGAAACAGATCAGCATACTTTTCGTGTGGAGCGAATAAAATGTAATATTTGGATCATAGAAGAGCCAGCTCTCCGCAAAAAAGCAGATCCCACGGATCGTCACGATATAGTTCAGGATAAAAATACTCAGAAACAGAAGTTTCCATGGATTCGCCTTAACGCACAGGAAGTACAGAAACAGGCAGACGAACGCGAAGATGATATCCGAGACACGGACAGACTTCCCGCGCGCGACGAGGAACACATAGTTGAAGGACTGGAAAAGCTGTCCGAGAACGATCAGGAAAACGATCGTCCGCATGGAAAAACGAAGCTGTTTCCGAAACGGGAACAGGGCGAGGACAAAAAACGGGATCGAGTACAGGGTCTCACAGAGAAACGCTTTGAAAAATACCATCCAGTTCATACCGTCCGTCCTTTCCGCAGACAATGGAACAGGTAGTCTGCAAAAGCTTCCTTTGTCTCTTTCTTTTTCCGGCGGCTTACGAAAAATTTCCCGCCGGTCTTCAGGTGGACCGCCCCGTCCTCATCGACGGAGGAGACCTGGGAGAAATTAAGGAGAAGTCCGCGACCGCCGAGATAGAAACGGTCTTCGTCAGGGAGAAGTGCCATAAACGCCGTGAAGGAGAGGCGGGCGACGATATCCCCCTCCACAGTGTGGATGATCAGTCGGTGGTTCTGGGACTCCGCATAGAGAATATCGTCCAGAAGGATCCGGCGGAGGGAGGACTGTCCCTGACCCGCCGTCGCGGAGACCTCGATATAGGATGGATCGGAGAGAGAATTGCGGATCTCATTCAGGCACCAGTCAAGGTTACGCTCATCGATCGGCTTTAAGAGGTAGTCCAACGGATGGACTCGGTAACAGTCGAGGGAGTAGTCCCTCTCAGACGTCGTAAAGATCAGCGGGATCCGCTCGGCGGTCAGCCGGAGCTGCTTTGCTGTCTCAAATCCGTTTAACCCGTCTTTTCCGAGCATAATGTCGAGAAAGACTGCGTGGAAACAGTCCGGACGGAAGGCAGCGAGGAACGATTCCCCGCTCTCATAACAGGAAAATCCAGCTGTCTCCCCGTGCGCCTTAAGATTTTCCGCTATTTTACGGACCAGATCCTCCTGGTCCGACGGAAGATCCTCCACAATCGCAAAATGCAGCATAACGAAAGCCCCCTTCGGATCATCAGAACCATCCCGAACCAGTTGCGTCGAAGTTTGACCGTTTGCGTCGAGGCGGTTTCCAGAAAATAATTGTTCTGTTATGATTACAACATATAAACTCTGCGGAAAAAAGGAAATTGCAGCAGAATTATCCCGGAAAATCAAAAATAGAATATGACTGTCGATACGCAGCGAAGGGGGGAGCGCAGAACTTACAGAATTGATGACCGGAAATTGTTCTCAAATTTGTACAATTTAAGATATTTTGGGTATAAATTCCGACAAATGGAATATATTCACAACAATTTCAATCTGAAGTTTACTGTCAGAAAATAACAATAAAAGATTTCAGATATCAAAAACGAGGCAGACTTCTTGAATATTTCCGGCGGAGGTCCTATAATAAAGACAAAGTGGGTCTTCTGTATTCACACCCATCGTTTCCGTCAGAAATGGCGTTCCCGGAGAAAAGGGAGAAGACGGTAAGGAGGGTGAAAAATTTCCAGATGGGCAAATGAGAAAGAGGCAGCCGAGAGGCTGCAAAATTGTGAAAAAGTTTAAAGAATGGAGGGGGTCAGACTTGATGAAGAAATTGAAACGGTTTTTTGCATCAATCCTGTGTATCTGCATGATCATCACTTCCTGTCCGGATCTTCTGGCTTGGGCGGCTGGAGATACGGCTGTGGTCAAACCGGTAACATACAGGCTGACGGCAAACTCGCTGAGCAAGATGGTGAGAAAGGCAGAACTGGAAAAAACGGAGGAGAACGGACTATGTAAGCTGAAGCTTCCGAAGGGCTTTAACAAGACGTTAGGAAAAACGAAGCTTCATGTCTATCTTCAGCCGGATGAGGACAACCTCGTTTTTGTATTTGAAAATAAGGCAGATAAGAGACAGGGCGCAGCGCTGATCGTCGATAATAGGAAGAGCGATATCTTTGCGATTCCGACGAAGGCGGAGATTTATGAGGAACTCGGATACGAGTACGCGAGCGATTCGAACGCGGACGAGGATGAGATTGATTCCGAAGGTCTCCTTGGAGATGACTTCCAGGATCTTGAGGCTGAGATCGTAGACGATGCCGCGACAGGATCTGACGACAACGCGGATGAGAAGTATGACTATCTGGAAGGTTATGCGACCCATATGATCTTAAACAATAAGAAACATACAGCAGGTGTCGCATTCACGGTAAGTCTCGACGAGCTCGGAATAGACAGCCTTGGAGAGCTTCTTCCGGAGGAGGAAGACGAGATCGTCGCGACGGATTCCAATGCGGAGGAGACAGTTCCGTCTGTACCGGAGAAGATCCCGACGGTAACTCCGCCGGAGGTAATCGAGGCGACTCCGTCTGACGCGATCCCGGTAACAGTCGCGACCCCGTCAAATGTCGCGAAGACCTTTATCGCGGAAGTCGGCGGCGTTACGATCCGTGCGCACGCAGAGGCAGGCGTTCTCCCGGAGACCGCGACGTTCCATGCGATCGAGTTAAAGGAGACAGGTGATACCGCTGATGCCTTTAAGGAAGCATGTAAGACTCTCGACGAGGACGAGGATACCGAGTACGACGGTGTAATGGCGTACGACCTCCACTTCCTCGATGAAAATAAGAATGAGATCGAGCCGGACGGAGAAGTCCAGATCACAATGGAAGTCTCCCAGAAAGCACTCCCGGCAGATGTTGATCCGTCAACGCTCGAGGTCAAGCACCTTGCCGAGGATGGAGACACACTTCAGGTCCAGACCGTAGCGGATACCGCAGATAAGGTAGAAGGTACCGTTGAGGTCAAGGAGGATGTTGTTGCAACCCTGGAAACAGAAGCCTCATCCCTGACAAAGGCAGAGCAGAATGCGACAGCGGTGAAGGCTGAATTTAAGGTGGATTCGTTCTCGTATTTTGTGATTACATATCGAGATACCAGTTGGTTTCATGCAAAATTGTACGATAACACACCTGCCCACAATGAAATTATACTGAAAGATAAATCAGGAAATGCCATTAATGAACTGAAAGTCTCAAGTAAGTTCAATCCGGGTGATTTTGGATCTTGGTGGGAAGCACAAGACAAGCAGGGAGGCAGCGAAAGACGACAAAATAAATGGATATCCATGAAGGCAGTTGCGGAAACCTTTGGTGAAGCTACTCAGGGATATACCTATATGTACGCTAGAAATAAAACTGTCAATGGTGCGACTATCAATTGGATTTATTATTGTTCGGATAACCAGCGGTGGTATTATTCTGATTCTAGTGATAAGCCTACGCAGAAAGCGTACGAATACATAAGATCCCAGGGTTATATAGAAAGAAATGATAAAATTGATAAAAATGGAGATGTCTGCTTAATATATACTCAGAATCCGGATGATTTGTCCCAAATTAAGGATGAAATCGAATCAAAGGGCTGCTTAACGGTACCTTATACGATGGCAGAAGGAATTACCTTTAAGTGGTTTGGCAGTAATACAGAAGAAAATCCGGATACATGGACGGAAGTAAAACAAGAAAGGACATCCGGTACGCAATATAATATCGTCAATGACGACGAAGGATCTCATCTATATCCGGCGCTTGATCGAGAGTTAACAAAAAAACTGGAAAAAAATGCAAGTAATTTTGATGAATCGATCCGTAGATGGTATAGAGTTGAGGTATATAGCGGTAACACAAAAATTGCTGACTATGGTCCTAAGCAGGTTCCGTACTATGCAGCGCTACAGAATGGAAGCTTTGAATATCCTGTTACTGATGATATAAATACTGGTGGCAACTTTACATTCCCAAATGGGACAACAGGATTAGTATGGGAGACAACAGGACCCGATAAGCAAATTGAGATTGTCAGATATGGTACTAACCATCATTCTGAAGCAAAAGACGGATTTCAATTTGCTGAATTAAATGCGGAGGCAGAAGGCGCGCTCTATCAGAAAGTGCTTACTGCACCAGGATCCACATTATACTGGGAATTATATCATCGAGGAAGATACTCAACAGGTCAAGATGAAATGTTTCTTGTTATCGCACCGACCAAAGAAGTTAAGGATATTACGAAACAGGAAGATTTGAGACGGCTTATTGCTAATATTCAAGCGAACAGAGAAGATTATGCAAAGCAAGGATATTTCTTAAAAGATAATATTAAAGATAATAGTGCTAGATGGAAGCAGTATACAGGAGACTATGTTGTTCCGGAAGGACAGTATTTAACGACATTCTTCTTTGTTGCCGGTGACACTGCAGAAAAAAGTGCTCAAGGTGCGACACTCGGAAACTTACTAGATAAGGTTTCCTTTAGTACAAATTTACCGGATCCAATTAATGGAGGAAATGTTCTTGTAACAAAGACAGTAGAGGGCATTCTTCCGGAGGATTTGAAGCAGTATCAAGTAACAATCGAGATTGGAAAAGAAAACGAAGAAACAACACTTAGAAAAGCGACGATTATTTTTAATGGAGGTGCTAATAGTCAGGAGAAATTATTTGAGGATCTTGATCCCGGAAACTACTGGATTAGGGAAATACCGGGGTCGATAGAAGGTTATTTGGAAAACGGGCATAAAATTAAAATAAGTCAAAATAAGGATCGAACCGGTGAAGAAATAAACTATCAAAAAGAAAATGGAAGTTTTGAAAAAAAGCCGTTTACTGTAGTATCAAAAGGATATACCTATATTGATTTTACCAACACATATCTTTCAAAATATGTTGATGTTTCCGTGAAAAAATCAGTAAAAGGAAATATGAAAAATCAAGATCAGGATTTTGAATTTACTATTAAAGTAGTCGACTCAGCAAACAAGCCAATTTCGGTAGAAGGTACCTATCCGTATGTGACAGCAGCAGGAACTTCCGGAAGCAAAAGTGTAAGTGCTGAAGGTAAGTTTACACTAAAAGATGGTGAATCAATTGATATTGAGAACAAAGCACCTCGAGGTTCTATGGTAACTGTAACAGAAACGGATTACTCTTCGAAAGGCTATACAACAACCCATATTACGAATGTATGTACTGATGAAAATGGAAACACGCATACATTTACGAATGTTCAAGAAGATTGTGCGTTGGAATTTATCAATACCCGTAATATCGCAATTCCGACAGGTCTCTTCGACCATGGAAAGCCGACCGGATGGTGGTTCCTGATGGTAATGGCTGCGGGATGTCTGGGATTTGGGGCTTACCGCAGAAAGAAAAAACGGGATGATAGGGAGGAGCGCCTGTGAGTGCGAGAAACATGGAAGATGTCGCAGAGGTGTTCAAGACCCTGAAGTTTCGGAAAAAACTGATTGGTGGCGTGGACGAGATGGATGTCTGGAAAAAGCTCGATCTCGTCCAGAGCGCTTATCGATCCGCCTACGAAATGCAGGAGGAACGATATAAAGCTCTTCTGGCGGAAAGGGATGCCGAGATCGAATCCCTGAAAAACAAACATTCAGGAGGTAGTGAGGCATGAAGAAAAAGGACGCCGGATCGACTCCGTTGACACCGGAGAGGGTGATTCGGGCACGGCTGCACAGGCTGTACGGAAACCTCGAGATCGCAGCTTTCTTCGAAAAGCTGATCCTGATGATCGTACTGCTTGGCGTCCTGTTTGGATATGTTTTCGGAATCACACCCATGAAGAGCAATGACATGTCCCCGAGACTTTCCGCCGGTGATCTCTTACTTTATTACCGTCTGGAAACAAAATTCCGTTCCGATGATGTAGTGGTCTTCGAGAAGAACGGAAAACAGTATGTGGGACGAATCGTAGCAAAAGGCGGGGACAGCGTGGAAGTCACGGATGATTCCCAGCTCAAGATCAACAACAGCACGATGGTAGAAACCGGAATTTTCTATCCGACAATCAAGTATGGCGACGAGATTGCGTATCCGGTGAACCTGAATTCGGATGAATACTTCATCCTCTGCGACTACCGAAACGGCGCAAAAGACAGCCGCTACTTCGGAGCCGTAAAGCAGACCGAGATCAAAGGCAAAGTTCTTACGGTCATCCGTAGATCCGATTTGTAAGTTAATCTCAAGTGGGACAAGGTGTTAGATTCCACTTGGGACGATGCAAATAAAATTATGAAACAAAGAAAGGAAAATGATTATGAAAAAGAAGGCATTAGCAACTAAAATGGCAGCGTTTGTTATGGCAGGCGCAATGACAATGGCAATGGGATTTCCGGCGATGGCAGTAGAATCTGCTACAGCACCTGTTGAAACAGATCATCTTTCTGCTCCATTAACTAAAACTTTAAGCGTAGGAGAGAATACATTTGCTCCGAATACAACATTTGATTTTACAATTACACCTAAAACCGATAGATCTTGGGTGGCAGGCTCTATCGATCAAGCTGGTCCAATAGGTGGTCTGTATTTTAGTAAAGACAGTACGAATGAGGGAGCTAATGCAGGACTGCCATTTGCACCAAGTGGAGAAACTCCTGAAACTTCTTATACTAACACTATGCGTGTAAATATTAATACTGGTTCTTTTTCAAAACCAGGAAGATATCATTATGTAGTAAAAGAAACTTTAGGTAGCTACGAAGGTGTAGATTACACGGGTGCAGACGAAACAAATGCAAAAGAAATAATTGTTTATGTAATTGAAAAAACAAATGGCGATTTAGAATATTTTATGTCTGGTAAGGTTTTAGAAGATAGCGATCTTACAGATAATAAAACGGGAAAACTTGAAACAATTGCATTTGAAAATAAGTATGGTTCAAATGAAGATGATAGCAAAGTGAAAAAACTTGAAATTAAGAAGACGATTTCTGGCGATTTTGCTTTTTCAACAGATGTATTTACAATTTCAGTAAGAATTGATCAGCAGACGACTACAGATGAGAGCAAGAAAGAGAATTATTATGTAGCTGTTAACTGTGCTCATGATTCTTCTAAAACAAAAACTGATAAATTAGAGAGCGGAACAGGAAAAACCTTTGAGGTACATGGAAATGATACGATTACTGTTTATGGACTTTCTGCCAATGATACGTTCACTGTAAAAGAGACCGATGATAAAGGATACACTGCAACTTATGATTTTAACCAGAAAACAGGATCTACATGGACAGCAAATTCTGAGGGATATTATACTGGTAATATTAAAACTGGCGTAGGCTCGGGTGATGCTAAGGTAACAATTAATAATGAGAAGAAGGCAGCAACTCCGACCGGTATCGTAACCGAGTACGCACCGTACATCCTTCTCGTTGCAGCAGCTGGCGCATTTGCAGTTCTGTTCCTTCGCAGAAAGAAAGAGGAATTCTAATCTAGGTTAGAATTTGCAGCTGAAACGTACATCAATACATAACAAAAGCACAGAAACAGCAACCAAGTAACGAAGCAATAAGTAACACGTAAACACTCCCCAAGTCAGGAGGTGATCTCAGAGTGGAGTATGCAGTGAAGGCGGCGAAGATCGGGAACCGCATACTGAGTGCATTTGCATTTTTACTGATCCTTCTCATGTTGTCTTACGGCGGCTACTCCCTCTGGGATAACTACGTGACGATGAACGGGGCGTTCTTAAACAGTGATCTTTTAAAGTATAAGCCAATGGTGACCGAGGACGGTGGGGAGAACTATTCCCTAGAGGAGCTGGCCGCGATCAACCCGGATACGCGAGGATGGCTGACGATCGATGGAACGCACATTGATTACCCGTTCGTTCAGGGCGAGAACGACATGCAGTATGTGAACGAGGACATCATGGGAGACTTCTCCCTGTCCGGCGCGATCTTCCTGTCATGTCTCAACAGTTCCGACTTTTCGGACACCTACAACCTGCTCTATGGTCACCACATGGACAACGGCGGCATGTTCGGTGATGTGATGGAATTTCTTAACGCGGATTATTTTGAAGCCCACAAGACGGGCACACTGAGTCTCATGAAGACGAATTATCAAGTGGAAGTGTTCGCATGTCTGGAGACGGACGCGTACAATTCCCTGATCTATAATCCGGGACCGACTTATCAGACGCAGCAGCTCCTGAACCTCTTAAAACAGGAGGCGACTCAGTACCGGGATATCGGAGTGACAGCGAGCGATAAGATCATTGGAATGTCCACCTGTGTTGACGCGGTGACAAACGGAAGGGCAGTCCTGTTCGGAAGGCTGGTAGAGCAATGAGTAAAAAACAAAAACATGGATGCGATGCGACAATTATGGAAAGGGGGTGTGGCGATATGAAAAAACAGACGAGTATGAAAAAAAGCAGACGATTACCTGGAATAATCTTTCTTCTGGCGGTGCTGATGATGCTCATGATTCCGTTCGCGGCATTTGCAGAAGAATTTAGCTGTACCGTAACTCTTCCGGTGAAGGTGCAGATAGATGGAAAGAATCCGCCGGCACTGGACTATAAGTTTAAGATCGAGGCGGAAAGCAATGCGCCGCTTCCGGAGGTGACGGAGGTTACCGTGAATGCGTCGGAAAGCGGAACCGTAGAGTTCGGACCGATCATCTACAATCGCCCGGGCAACTATTACTACCGCATTACGCAGCTTACGGATAACCGGATAAATCTTACTTATGACAGCCGCACCTATGCAGTGACGGTTCAGATCTTAAGAAGTGAGGACAATACGCTTCATGCGGAGATCGTTGCCAGCACAGGAAACACAGACGGCAGCAAGGCCGGCGAGATCGTATTTGTAAATAAGTACAGCAGACCGAGCTCCGGCGGAAGTGATGATGACTGGGAACCGGATCCAAAGCCATCGAAGCAGCCGACTGAGACGGATGCGCCGAAGCCGACAGAGCCGCAGACGGATTCGGGCAACAATACGCCGAAGGACAGCCCGACACCGGATCATGCATCCGCTACGGTTTCTCCGGCAGACGGGGATGGTCACAAGATTACTCCGCCGGACCCAAGATTCCCAGATGGAAATACGGTTGCTGATGCCCAGAATTCGAGAAAGCTATCGAGCGGAAACCCGCAGACGGGCGATACGACACACCGTGTCCTCTGGACAGTCCTTGGTGTGGGCTCCGGGCTCATGCTCCTTGTTCTGTTTGTCTTAAAGCGTAGATCGGATGAGGAAGAG